>ERZ1034920.84-NODE-84-length-69636-cov-74.345712_pt1 | contig 69636 bp, 69 predicted proteins | sample MGYA00520688_ERZ1034920 | MGnify/ENA primary metagenome ERZ1034920 (study PRJEB33766, sample SAMN09781785) | gut metagenome | biome: gut microbiome | host: Homo sapiens | place: Madagascar | study: EMG produced TPA metagenomics assembly of the PRJNA485056 data set... | reverse complement strand
GTATCTGTATCATTGTCAGTATCTGTGTCTGTGTCAATATCAGTATCTGTATCAACGTCTGTATCAGTGTCGGTATCTGTGTCAATATCGGTATCGGTGTCGGTATCAGTATCTGTATCACTATCCAAATCTGTATCAATATCAGTATCAGTATCTGTATCAGTGTCGGTATCTGTATCCAATGGATAATCCGGTTCTTCATCTTTTGGAACAACTAGGTTGTCATCATCTTCCTTTGTTCCTTGTTTATCAGGATCTGTAGTTCCATCATAGCCAGGATCGCCGCCTTGTTCACTGCCACCGTAGTAATAGTTTCTATCATCAGGATTTTTACCAATTGCAGTAACATCATCCGGTCTAACTGCTTTTGTTCTGATTGAAATTGGAGTTGAACCGTCTTTAGCATTAGTCAAAGTATTTGTTGTAGAATTTTTAACTACTGTAGAAACTCCACCATTACGGTGTTTACCCATATTGAAGTAGTAACCACCGGCATAAGCATTATCTGCAACCATGTATAAATCTTGATCACCAGAAGGGCGTTTGTTACCATCACCTTTTAAAGTACCATTTTTAACTACGATTGTAGAATCTGCAGCTGATCTGTATTCAGGTTTTTCTGCATCAATCCATTGTGTACCCAAGTCAAGTGCAACCAATTTCGCTCTTTCAGGATGTACGTTTGTATTTGTTCCGTAGTAATCTGTACCATAAGTAGGAACTTCGCCTAAGTGGTCAATGTACATATTTTTACCACGAGTTGTTAAGTTCAAATTTTTGTTTGCAGTAGTTTCTCTTACATAAACATTACCAGAGAACTCAGCGTTTATATCACCTGTTCTTGAAATAATTGCGCAAGCATTAGTATCAAGTTTTGAGCCATTTGCAGCATCCATACCTTTTACATCTATGTTGCCGATTGCTAACATATCAACACCGTTTCCGGTTTTGTTAATAGCATCAATATCATGAGAAAGTTGTGCATTATCTCTTGAAGGGTTATATGAATAACCGTTTTGTCTAAATGTTAAAGGAGTTGCTGACTTTGTAGAAGTTTTAGCTTCGCCGATATTACCACTAGCGATTAGGGAAATACCTGTACCTTCAACGTTTGGATTTGCTGAATTTTTAGATCTGTTAACGATACTGTAAGGAGAAGCACCTTTTGTAGAAGAGTCTGCCAATAAGATTACTCTACCATCAGCTTTAATTTGGTTAACATTCATATTTTTGTTCAAGCTTGCCATATTAATAAGCGAACCAGTACCTGAACTGTTTGCAGTAATAACGCCGTCGATAGAAGTATTTACAGATTTAGTCAAATCTCTTTGATTTGGTCCAATACCTGTACAAATACCACCGTCACAAGGTCCAACTTCTTCACCGATTGCACCGTTTGTAACAGTTGCGTTCAAATCAGCTCCGTTAGTTGTATAAATCAATGTGTTAGCAACACCATTGTTTAACAAATTACCGTTTGTAACTGCGATATTTACATCGGCATTAGATGTAATATTGTTGCTTACACCACTTGAGCCGATAGACATATTAGAATTTTTGTTTACAAAGTTAACTGTGTTAGTTTTGTTAGTATGATTAGCGGTAACTTTACCTTGAATATTCATACCGCCTGAGCCTTCATTAGAAACTAACAAAGTAGATTTATTTTGAGTTAATGCGGAACCGCCAGATGCGATTAAACCAGTAGATGCAACAAGCAAACCACCGTTTGTGTTAGTGATTTTTGTTGCGCCATTAGGGTTTGAAACTTCGCCTGCGATAGAAATGCCATTAGCTCCAGAGTTTTCGATAGTAATATTGCCAGTACCATAGTTTCTAACTTTTGCACCATTACCAACAGAAGTGCCGGTAACAGATTTGATAGAAATGTTACCGTTGTTGTTTACAAAAGTATTAGCAGTACCCATATTATCTATATTAACAAGTTTGGTAAACAAAGTGTCAGCTGCATCATGACCTGTCAAAGCTGCAGTTTCATTGTTCCCTAAACCAGCTAACAAAAGACCATTATTCGCAATTGTACCACCTTGCAAATTAATATCACCACGAGCAGCAACTCTGCCACCTGCATCAATTTGAATAGCTTTTCCACCAAGAGATAGAGTACTTCCGTTACTATCTGTTAATGTTGACAAATCGAATGATTTATCAGTCATTACAGCAGTATTTTTAGTATAATCATACGCACTAGGAACAATTGTTGAAGTTCCTGTTGGATTACTAGCATCATATTTTACATCATAGTTAGAAATATAATATTGATGATCTTTAGGTAAACCTAAATTGCTAGACAATTTATCATAAGAACTTTGTGTTGGAGAAATAACTGATAAATTACCGACATTGATAACACCAGAACTCCCAACAACCATACCGTTTGGAGAAATAAATACCAAATTACCATTTGTTTTTAAAGCACCATTAACACCTTGAAGTGCATTAACAATACCATCTATTTTTACTCCATTATTAACCAAAGCAATAAAATTATTAATATCACCTTTAATATCGGTTAATGTTAAATCATTACCAGTTCCAGATTGTTTTTGTAAAATATAGTTATAAATAAAGTTTAATACATCACCCTTAGCCAAATTAATTTCGCCAAATTGTTTAAATCCGGTATCACCTTTTACAGCATCTGGTCTGATATTCCAAGTGTTACCACCACCATTATTAATTTGGTTATTATTACCATCAGTGATTGTTGATGCAGCCAAAACCTGATATGTCAAAGACTGTTGCATGATTAGCAACATACTTAACATAAATGCAACTACTCTTTTTTTATTAATTCCCTGTGTATTCATTGTCTTTGGAACCTCTATTTTCTTTTTCTGCACGTTTAAACACTTTTACATGTATATAAACGGATTTTGCGCTTAAATCTTTACTATTTTCCGGTAATTGTTTACAAAAATTTATAATTTAGAAAAGAGGGAAGGATTGAATAATCCAACCCTCTTTAGAGTTATCTGGTTATTACATTTGCTCTTGCAATAAATCCTTTTTTACGTAAATTTGCTTCGCTTGCATTTTTACCATTTTTACCGCCAAGAGGAATTTGGTTTCTATCAAAACCGCCAATTGTGTTAGGGTCAGTTCCGATTATTGTATCATCAATACCTGCAATCATGCCTGCCGGAATTTCTGATGGGAAGTGATAAGTCAAATCTCCCGCATAGTTTAACTTGTAAGGATTTGATTTGTAACCGTTGATTTGTGTCATAACATATTCAAGAACTTTGTTTGCAGTCGCATCATCCTGAATGTTGTACATTTTCTTAACGATACTCAATCTATCTTCTGCTAAGTTGTAGTTAGTTCCTTTTTTATGAGAAACTTTGATTTTGTATGTAAAGTTATCAATATTTTTATCAGGAGTTTGAACCTCTCTTTCCTCTCTTGTAACAAATTGAGGAATATCTAAAGTTTGCTCTTTATTTTCAGTTTCAGTTTTTTCTTTCTTTTTATTTAGGTTTACGATACCGTCAAAACTTCTGCCTTTAGCGTGAACTTTACCCATTGAAAGTGCGTTGTTAACACCTCCACCAATACCTCCAAAGATAGCGGCATTTATTGCAGTTTTCAAGTGCTTGTCGCCACGACCTTCCCATTTCTGACCTTCAGCCTCAACTTGGCCAGAATATTCTTGACCTGGTGCAGTAACTGACCATTCTTGACCTTCGGCAGTAACCGACCAATCTTGACCTTTAGCAGTAACCGACCATTCTTGTCCCGGTGCAGTAACTGACCATTCTTGACCTGGTGCAGTAACTGACCAATCTTGACCACCAACAAATATATCTTTATTGACTACTTTAGTGAATGTTTCACCATTATCAACATAATTAAATGTTGTTCTATCATGAATTGTTCTATCTGCGGTTGTACCGGTAAATGTTCTGTCATCTGTTCTACCGGTAAATGTTCTATCATCCGTTCTGCCAGTAAATGTTCTGTCTGCAGTTGTACCAGAGAAAGTTCTATCAGCAGTTTTACCTGAATATATCCTATCAGCTGTTCTGCCTTTATATTGAACAAATTGAGATGCGGTTTCACCTGCAAGGTTAACAGCACCTGCTAACCATGATGCAGCGTAAGCAGTACCAAACCCTAACGCACCACCAATGCCAACACCTTGCAAGACGTGTAAAACACGTTTTGCGTTAGTTGAGTTAGTGTCAATACTGTTGCCACCTTTTTCAACCAAATGACGAAGTTTATTTAATTCACCATTGCCGACTCTGCCATTATCGTTACCAATAATTTCTTCAATTGAACGACGTTTACCATCTTTGGTAATCAATGTCTGGCTCATCCAGCCTTGACGACCTTCATTTAATGTCAAGTTTCCATCTTTCGCAAAGCTTTCTTGTGTTTCGTTATCTAGCGTACGAGAATCTGTAGCTTTATCACAGAATGCTTTGAATTTAGCTTCACTGAACTTATAATATTTGCCATTTACTTCAAAATCGCAATCATTTTTAGTTCCTTGAGTACAAAATTCATCAGGGCATTCCATTACAAGTTTACGACCTGCTTTACCAATATCAGTATGTTCAATTGCAGAATTTTCTTCTCCTTTAGCAGCTTCCTTTCTTTCTGCTTTTGAGAAATGAACTCTGGTATTATCAATATTTTGTTTTGTTTCAGCTGCTTTTGCTTGACGTTTTGCTTCATCTTGAATAAATTCTTTTTTGTCCTTAGCAACTTGTTTATCACTTCTTTTACCCAAGACATCAACAACTGCCATACGTTCTAGAATAACATTTGAATCAAAATTTGGATCTTCTGCAATTCTTAAATATGCGGCTATCTTCTTTTTAGCTGCTCCAGTATCACCATCAAATGTAGCTCGAGCATCACCGGTTCCACGTTTGTAAGCTTCAAGTAAAGCATCCTCATCTTTTACCGCTTCATTTAACAAAGTATTAAAAAATACTTTTTCTTCATCTGTAGCATATTCTTTAAGATATTTTTGAACAATTTCTTCTTTTGTTTTGCATTCTTTTTCAATTTTGCCCATTTGCTTTGAAATTTTCTTTTCATATTTATTACGAGCAATAGAAATATTCATTGTTGGTTGGTTTTCAGGATCATTTGCCCATTCTGTCAATGCAGCTTCATAATCCTTACGAGCTTGTTTTCTACCGGCTCTATTGTGTTTCAAGTCATCTGCAACTTTTACAGGTTCTGATTCTTCTGTTGTAGTTGTTGTAACTTCTGTATTAATTTTTACTGATTTATTTTCTCTTGTTTCAACAGGTGCTTGTGTTTGAGTTGGGAATGCTTCATCAACTGCTTTTTTGCCTTCAGCACCATTGATAACATAACCACCATCTTCATTTAGAGTAATTTTGCCATCTTTCGCTAATTTATCTGCAATAGCTTTACCATCCTCATTGGTTGATAAATATGATAATCTGTTATTTTTAGCAAATTTTGTAATCGCTGTATCATATTTTGTTTTATCATAAGTTACAATACCTTTTTCTTTATCAATTGACAAACCTGCAGCTTCAAATTCTTTTACCAATTCTGCACGTTTATCTTCTGCCAAACCTGACTGTTTAACAAAATCATCAAGTTTGAAGGTAACTGTTTTTTCTTCTTTAACTCCTTCTTTTGCTTTCGCAGCAGAATGTTCAACACCCAAACCTTTTGCAGGTGTCGCACTATCAAGAGTTTTTGTTTCTTTTACTCCGCCAGCTCCTTCAACACTAGCCGCACTGAATACACCACTAACGGCAACCGTTCTAAAACTTGCATCAGCCGAACTATATGTACCATCTTGGTTTGCAATAATTGAACCGCTTTTAATATATTCTTCAAACTGAGCCGGATTTCGTTTTTTTAATCCATCAATAAATGCTGGTTGTAATTGGAATTGAACTTCATTTGCACACATAGTCATAATCCTTTCTTCTCAATTTTCTATACATCTCCACATGAAAATTGATTTGGTCTTGTTTATACTCTCTATGTCCATGTAAAAACATGTTTTTTGGGGAAATTGCGCTGTTTTTGAATTTCCTTATTACTTTTTTCTAAAACCATTGATTTTACTGGGTTATAGAGGGTTTTACTGCTTAATAATTCGTAACAATTATATCTATTTCGTATATATTTTATCTATACTAATTAGATATTTTTCTCGTTTTCACTTGCTTTATCGCACAAGTACACACTCCTTTTGTTAGAACTTCTACCACATGAGATATCGGCGCACCTTTTCCAAATCTTTAGGATTTTAAAGAAAGATGTTACATTTATTTACAATTTGTTTTGTCGTCGGATTGGTAAATCGAACCGACAAATTCATTAACGATTTTTATGATAGTATATTTAAAGTTGGAATAAAGGAGAGATTTAATGGAAAAATTCTTTGATTTTATAAAAAAACACGGTGATTTATTCACTTTTTTAGGTCTATTAATAGTATGTTATTTTATTTTCTTTTTTAATATTGGAAATTATCCTTTGATGGATGTCGACGAAACAAGGTATGTTTCTATGGCACGTGACATGTTCCATTGCAAGGACTTTTTGACACTTTACTTAAACGGAGAATTTTTCTTTGAAAAACCACCTCTTTATTTCTGGGGTGAATGTTTATCATTCGCTATTTTCGGGAAAGTTACAGAATTTACCGCAAGATTTCCGGTTGCACTATACGGAACACTTTCGACTTTGCTATTATATTTTACCGGCAAAAAAATTGTTTCTCGCAGATTTGGGGTAATTTCAGCTCTTATCCTTGCAACTACATTGGAATTTGTAATTTTGGCGAAATTTGCAATTCTTGATATCGTCGTAACAACTTGTGTCGGATTTTCAGTAATGTTCGGATTTTTGACCCAATTTGTTCAAGACAAAAATAAAAAATATATGTGGTGGTTATTCTACATATTCTCAGGCTTGGCAGTAATGGCTAAGGGAATTCCTGGTTTTGTTGTGCCGTTTGCAGTAATGTTTTTTGTAACAATCGCAAACAAGACATTTAAACAAGTTTTTAAACCACAATATATTTTGCCGGGATTTTTATTATTCTTTTTAATAGTTCTCCCGTGGCATTTAATTATGTTCAAAATTCACGATCCGCTATTTTTCCACGAATATATAATTAAACACCACATCGAGAGATTTTTAAATTCAAATGAAATTAATAGGGAACAACCATTCTATTTCTATATTCTAACAGTTTTATGGGGACTTGTTCCATGGATTTTTTCAGCAATCGCTGTTGGGATTACAAAACTTAAGTCAATCAAAAAATTCAACGTTACAGAACTATCCAACCCACAAAAATACTTGTTATTTAACGCAATCGCATTTGTTGTAACAATGTTATTTTTCTCATCTTCCAGCACAAAATTAATTACATATATTTTGCCTGTATATTTCTTCACTGCCTGTATTTTGGGATTTGTATGGGAAGATTATATGTTCAACAAAAAATACGAAAAACCAATAAATATAACTGTTTACATTTTAGGTGGAATATGTATTTTGGCAGGAATTTTGACCTGTTTTGCAAAATTCGTTCTTCCGGCTCAAACATATTCAGATCTATTAACAATAAAATGGTTCTGCATAATTTTGGTTTTAGCATTTGGAATTTCAAGTATTTTATGCGCAGTTAAAAAACATCCAAAAGGAGTTTTTGCATGTTATGTACTTTTTATCCTTATCACATCGGCATTTGGGACAAAATTATTCTACAATATGGATTATAAATTTGGACAAAATGATTTGATGCGTTTTGCAAAATACGCTCACGAAAACGGCAAAAAAGTTGCAGTAATAAATGATGAAAGGAAATATTCAGTAGTTTATTATTACGGAATTCCAACAGACATGGATGGCAGAAACGTCTTATTCATAACTCTTAACGATAAAGAAGAAATGAAACAACTGGGACATATTTTAGATGATAAAAATATCGTTGCCATCATCAGAAAAAAACAGTATCAAGAGATTGATAAAACTTTAGATTTTGATGTAATATTAGAAGGAAGAAAACATTTACTTGTTAAGGTTCACTAATGTTACAAAGATACGAAAAATTTTTAAAAGAAGTTTTAGATCCAAAATTAGACAAATACTTTGAGGAACAGTGCGAATTTGTAAAATGCAAAGAAGGCTGTTCTTCTTGTTGCGAAGTTGGAGAGTATCCGTTTTCAAGACTTGAACTAGAATATTTAATGTCAGGATTTGTAAATCTTCCATTTGAAACAAAACACAAAATCAAAGAAGAAATAAAACGACTAAAACGAGAACAACCCAAAATGTATAAATGCCCGTTTTTAATTAACAAAATGTGTTGCCTTTATCAATACAGGGGAATTGTGTGCAGAATACATGGGCTTGCTTGGTATGACGAAGTCGAAAACAGAGTGAGATTACCTTATTGCGTTAACAAGGGATTGAATTATGGAACGGTTTTCAACAGAGAAACAGGAGAAGTATTTTTAGAAAATCCAATCAAAGAACGATTGAGGATAGATACTATCCTCAAAGGTCCTGAAGCTGAACCATATAATTTGGAATGCGGAGAAATTCGCCCGCTTTTAAAATGGTTCTAAATTGTTTTAGCGTAAATATTTTATATACAAATAAATAGAACTTATGATTAATGAAACAGTTGTTACCAAAGCTCCATATTTCATAAATTTTATAAATGAAATCGGATGACCTTTTGTATGCGCAGTTTCACTAACAATAACATTGGCAGCAGCTCCAATAATAGTTAAGTTTCCACCCAAACAAGCACCTAATGACAACGCCCACCATAAAGGATGATGACCAGCACCTGCATAAGGTAATGTATGTTGAACTTGTGCAATTAAAGGAGCCATAGTTGCAGTGTAAGGGATATTGTCAATAATTCCTGACAAAATACCTGATCCCCACAAGATTAACATTGTCGCAGCAGTCAAGCTTCCATGAGTAAACTGGATTAATTTGTCAGCCAAAAAACTAATTCCACCATTTGCCTCAAATCCGCCAATAATTATAAACAACCCAACAAAAAAGAAGATTGTTAACCATTCGACATCTCGATAAATTTCTTTTGGTTTTTCAAATAACAACAAAAATGATGCACCTGCAACTGCAAAAACATATGCAGGAATGTGAGTTACATCATGAGTCACAAAACCTGTAATAACAAGGACAAGAGTAACCATTGAACGTATCATAAGTTTTTTATGCGTGATGGTTTTAGAATTGTCTAAATTTGCGATATGTTCCATTTTTTCTTTTGTTGCTTTAAGAGATTTTCTGAACATGAAAACCAAAATTCCGACACAAACAAGAAAAATAGTAAATACAACAACTGTTAACTCGTTTACAAAATCCATAAAACTCAAACCTGCTTTTGCGGCAATGATAATATTTGGAGGATCTCCGATTAATGTTGCTGTACCGCCGATATTTGATGCTAAAACTTCTGTAATCAAAAACGGAACAGGATCACATTCAAATTCTCTGGCAATGACAAAAGTTACCGGCATAACTAAAACAACAGTTGTTACGTTATCCAAAAACGCTGATGCAATTGCCGTAAATGCTGCCAATGCAAAAAGAACTGTTTTTGGATGCCCTTTCGTAGCTTTCAAAATTCCAATAGCCATCCATTTGAAAACTCCACTTCTGCTTGCAATATGAACAATAATCATCATACCAATAAGCAAAAAGATAACCTCAAATTCAATATAATCAAAAACTGAGCGAATGTAAGTTTCAGTCTGCGGATTGACAGAACCGTGAAACGGCAACAAGCCTAATAACATCGTCAATGAAGCTCCTACAAGTGCTACAACAGATTTTTGAATTTTTTCACTGGCAATAAAAATATAGGCAACTAATAATATTGCGCCTGATATAATCATGCCGTAGTTTGATACTAAATCCATAATTTTTCCCTCATAAATATTAAAAGCAAACTTCTCTTTTTCGAATATTCCCTTAGTGATTGCACTCCAAAAAGAAAAACTTCCTGCAAACGGGTATTTTTTCTAATTGTAACATAAACATTTTATCAATTGTCAATAAACAAAGCCATATCAAAAACAGTTAAATTATTTTATAAAGTTTTACACTTGAAATTTTGTAATACATGGCTTGAAAACACAAAAAAATATGTTATAATGTAAAAGAAGGGAGCGAGTGATTAACACTCGCATAAAAGTCCCTCTATAGTGATTTGAGAACTAGTAGTATAATTAGGATTATTACTAGTTCTTTTTCAGTTATACTGAAAACCACATTTACCACCTCCTTTCGTTATTGGTTATCAAATTTTGAGTTTGCGCCAATACGATATGAGTATGATAAAAAAGGGCTTTCCCCTTCAATCGATATTTTATATGAAATATTATTAAATTGCAAATTATTTATAATCATTTCTTGATTTTTTGAGTTTTATAACTTATAATTTCCTCTATGATTGAAAGAGCTGAAAAAGAATTAAAAAAACTATTAGACGGAAACAAGAATTTTGTTAATGGTACTCCGACAACCAAAAACATGTCACTTGAAACACTTCAAAAATACGCATTTCACCAAGAACCGTATGCCTGTGTATTAACTTGTTCTGATTCTCGTGTTGTACCGGAAATCATTTTTGATTGCGGAATTGGAGAATTGTTTGTTGTAAGAGTTGCCGGAATGACTACTGGACCAAACGTTATTGAAAGCGTTGAATATGCTGTAAAAAAATTAAATGTTCCACTTGTCATTCTCTTAGGGCATGATGATTGTGGAGTTATGAAATTTGCGAAAGAGCATTATCCGGAACCTACAAAATATTTTTCATCAATATTAAAATGCGTATATCCGGTACTTAACCACAAAGAGGATATCTCTTGTCACAACTTTTTTGCACAGGAACATACCAAATGGGTTGAAGATTATTTGATGAAACATTCGGTTATCATAAATGAAGCAGTCAAAGAAGGTAAAGTTTGTATTGCAAATTGCCACTTTGACCACTCAACAGGATTAGTAAACATTATATAAAAAGGAGCTAAAAAGCTCCTTTTTTGTACAAATTTTTAAAACTCCGGTTGCGGATTTTTAACCATTTTTTCGTATTCTTCTACAGAAACAGTATCTGGTGACATAGAATTTTCATCCAATGCTCGTTTTAATATTGATGGTTCTTTTGCTCGCAATTTTGGTTCTGCGGTAACAATATCTGTTTTTATAGTTGCGTTAATCAAATGGATTGTTTTTTCTGTAGGAACGCATTTCCCATTCATATTTTTTTGAGCTTTATAACTTGTCCAATTATCAGAAAGTTTATCTATTGTTGTATAATTCATTTCCGCACCAAGCCTTTTATCTACTTCGTTTTCCAAAATATCGGTAACATATTTTTTTTGGTTTTCAAAATGACACGGAAGTAAAACTTTATTACCTATAATTTCTTCCGGATCACGTTTTTCATATTTTTTTAATAACTCTGCAGCAATTTGTAAATGTCCGAGTTCAAACGCCAAAAATTCTTCCCAAATAGGTCTTAGTTTTTCATTACTTTCATCAACATAACAATTGTAATATGTACAAACTTCTGTAAATTCGTGTAACAAAAGTTTTTCATAAGGAGTTTCGCACGGATCAATCAAACTTTCGTACATAGTAACATGTTCTTCTTCAACATCACAAATTTCACCATAAGTTCTGCGTAAATCATCATTTGCATACATCATACCATGTTCTGCGTAAAAATTATGTGTTTGTTGTTCGCCTGAAAGAAGTGTATAAATATTAACTTTTGTTTGAGGAGAAGCAGTTTTTCGGTTATAAGATTTACGAATCCTTATTCCATTATCATTATGATGATATTGTGTCGGTCTGCCAATAACAACATCTGTTTTGCCTTGCAATATATTATCAGGATTAATCCCATCAATCATATATGCCCATTGACTATACCTGTAAAGATGGTCGAAATCTTCTAACAAACCAAAATTAAAAGTTTCTCTTACGTAATCATCAGGTTCATTTTGTGCAAGCCAAGCCGTTAAATCAACCGCAACTTGCTCATATCCTAATGTTGTTTCCAAAACGGTTTGACATGCCGGTGTCATCCAGTTTACTGTAGTTTGCTGCATATCTTCAATTCTGCGCATAAGTGCAATTAATTTTTTGTCATCATAATCTTGACAATTTCTTGCAAAATTATGTTTAAACCCCCACGCCTCAATTTCTATACCATTCATCAAAATTTGACGAGTTCTTGAATAACAATCTACATCATATTTATCAAATGGTCGTTTTACAATATCCTCCCAACTTCTAAGTTGATCACTAAGAATTATCCCTTTTTCTTCTAATGGATTAAATGTCATTTTCGCTCCTTTCTTTTTATTAAAATTTTACCTGTCAACCGCCCATGCAAAAAGTTCTCCAACACATTTGTTGTAAAATCTGCCATCATCTTTGGCAAACAAATTCTCAAAATGACTAAAAGAAGTTCCATCTGTAGAATAAGACGGATTTGTCATCATAAGATGATGTGTTGTTGTGTCATATCTCAATGGAAACAAATCATCCATTTGCATAAAACTCGGTAATTTATCGCTGGCATAATTGTAGGCAAAAAGTGCAGTGTTTATTCGATTTAATTTCTGTTCATAAGACAAGCCACCATCATAGTTATCATTTGTAATTTCTACACCTGGAGCATAAGCCCTAAGATATTTTAATTTTTCTGACAAATTTTTTACTGAATTAAAATCATCTCCAGTAATAAAATCAGTTCCTGCATTCAGCCCCATATTTTTGTATCTGGCAAAATCATCAGAACTTTTTTCACCAACAAAACTTATATTAGTTTTTTTAGAACGAGAACGAATTTCGTGCAAAATATATTGCATCTGATGGTAATTCGGCAAAGCTCCCACACCTGTATAATTTTTCATATCATAACCGCCAATATGTTTGGCAGAATCAATAAACATACATTCAAAACCTATATTCATCAATTTTACGCATTCATTTATGTAGATTTCAACATGTTCAGAATTTTCCCAATTAAAAGTTTCATCATCCTTATATTCTCTTGCAATCTTCATTTGATCCGCAGAAATCACATGCCTGAACCCAACTTTAATTCCTCTAAAATGCGCCAAATCAACAAAGGCTCTTAATTGTTCTTCGGGAGAAATTTTATCAACAATTGAATAATCTATAATATTATCACTATAACTAGTATTGAGCTTGATACCGTACAAAGAATTTTCTTCAAAAGCTCCTTTTTCATAAGCATCTCCATAAATATTTTGCCAAATTTGTGAAAGAATAATACAATTTGCAAAACTCATAGCAGATGGCGGAATTGCGGGCAAAAGTTTTATGCAACTCAAAATACCATTACAAGTACACCCATTATCCATTGTTGCAATCGCTCTATTATTTATCTCAATATAATTCGCTAATCTCCCCCATTCATCACCATAATTTGGAGTTTCTATAAGGTCGGGAAAGTTTTTATAAAAAATTCCACTCTCTGACAAAGTTACAATAATTTCTATACATTTTTTTACAGAAAGTTTAAGTAAATCAGCAGGAACAATATTCGCAAGCCAACGCTTGCTACAACTTGTACCAATTCCGTGAAAAGCAATATATTGGCTAAATTTATCCAATTTTAATTTGGTATTTTCGCCTAGTGCCAATAGTAATTTATTTACACAATTCATAATAAATTTATAAATAAATCAATTAATTTTTTCATTAGACAAAACGGCAATAAAACTACAACCCACCATACATTTTAGACAAAGGTTCCTTTTTGTCAGGAGGAAGTATAAACGCAGAACCGTAAGGATTTGTCGGATCTTTTATCATACCTATTTTATCTGTATAATATCTTCTTGATTCAGGCATTGGAACAAGTTTTATATTTCCGACACATTGCGCCTCATCACTTCTTCTTTGAGCAATTTGTAACAATCTTGTGCCTGTTCCTTCATAAAAATCAGTTTCTTTATTCCAAAATGGAGTATTTGGATTGGAATAATTTCTTAATTTATCAACAAATACGTGGCTTGGATCTTCTTTATAGATAAAACGGTTATAATCAAAGTACTTATTGATTTTGAGCATAATTTCACCAATAGTACCGCCTTCGTTATTTTTTAGAAAATATTTTTCGTTTCCGCAATCAAAATTTTTGAAAACATTTACCAACTCATCAGTTCCTTTTGTCACATTTTTCAAAAGAACATTCCCAATAAATCCTTCGCCCATCATTCCTATATTCATGTGTGTTAAACGTTGCACCCCACAAAAAGACGGTGATTTCACTTTGACAGAATTTTGAGCATAATTTTGGGTGTAATTAGGATAAATAAAATTATTCTGCGCACTAACTTTCATCATATCTTGTGTAAATAATATGAATATTCAAAATTGCTTAATCATAAAAATTTTGTTAACAAATGTTTATTAAAGATATTTTAATGCTAAACTTTACTTGTAAAAATTGTTTAGTTTTTATTACAAATTAAGGAGAAAAATATGATTAACGAAAAACTAGAAAAAGCTTTTAACTATCAAATTAACAGAGAATTGTATTCAGAATATTTGTATCTTTCAATGCAAGCATATTTTGAAAGATTAAACTTAAAAGGCTTTGTAAACTGGATGACAGTACAAATTCAAGAAGAACACGCTCATGCTATGGGTATGTTTAACTATTTGAACCAAAGAGGTGGAAAAGTTGAACTTGATACAATTGAAAAACCTGAAATTGATTGGAGTTCTCCATTAGAAGTTTTTGAACATATTTTGACACACGAAGAACTTGTTACATCATTGATTAATAAATTGATGGATGTTGCAGAAGAAACTAAAGATCGTGCTGCAATTTCGTTCTTGAACTGGTACTTGAAAGAACAAGTTGAAGAAGAAGACAATGTTGGAAATGTTCTTGCAACATTAAGGTTAATCGGAGATGATAAAAAAGCTTTATTAATGCTTGATAAAGACCTTGCAACAAGAACTTTTGTTGCTCCTGTAATCGGTTAATTCATTAATTTATAATTTCAAAATGAGATTTGTATTTAAGGGAATTTTTTCACATGCAAATCTCATTTTTTAGTTTATAATATATACCATGTTCGATTTCCTTTTTGTAATAATTAACGAAATCAGGTCGTATTTTGTGCCGGAAAGAGTTAGCTACGAAATCACCGGTGAATGCAAAAAATGCGGAAAATGTTGTAACTATATGTACAGTTACGACACTTATACGGAAAAAGAGTTTAAAATAATGCAGTTCCTATTTCCTGCCTACAAAAGATTTTATATAAAAGGAAAAGATGAAGAAGGAAATCTGATTTTTGCATGTAAACTGGTTACACCAGAAGGTTTGTGTTCGGATTATAAACACAGATTGCCAATGTGCAGAAAATATCCGCAAAAAAGAATTTTTTACAACGCAAAACTTCACGATGGCTGCGGTTACAAGGTTAACGTAAAAACATTTAAAGATTATTTAGACAAAAAATCCAAATAACTATTTTAACTGTTTTGCCTCCTTATTAACCATTTCCATATATTTTTTATTATGTTTTTCTGCAAATTCTATTGCGGCTTTTCTTGCATTTTCTTGTCCGTCAAGTTCTGATGAATAAAATCTTTTTGCAAACCCGAATTTTTCTAATCCTTGAGTTTTTGACTGTTTAAAAATTGCTGTATTATACTCATAATAATCTTTTGTAGGCGGGAAATTTATATAAGCCACCATTGCAGCATCAGGGTACAAAAGGACTGAAGCACCCTTAGTTTCTTCCTGAATTTTATGCGCAAACTCTGCGACTGCCTCAGTTTCATTAGTCAAATCTGTAAGATTTTCAAGAATAATTTTTGTATGCCAATTTTCAATATTTTCGTCTTTCAAATAATAACTGTAGCATTGATTTTTGCTATCAGGATTAGAAAGATAGTAAGTTTCTTTGTCAAATTTAATTTTATTTTCCATTGCAACCCCCATAGATTGTGTAAGTAAAAGTATATTGAATAAAATAGCAAATAGTTTAGCAAACTTTTTCATTGTAAATCCCCTTTCGGATTTTAATTATTGTATAGTTTTATGTAAAAAACTATTACCCGCTTTGTTAATTTGAGAATTTATTGTATAATTTAATTAATTTATATGAGAGAAGGAGAATTATGCCGTTTGAATTTGAAAGACAAAAAATAAAAGATGTAATTTTAGTAAAACCAAAAGTTTTTGGCGACAACAGAGGATTTTTTATGGAAGCATATAAAAAATCAGATTTTGTCGCAAACGGAATTGATGTTGAGTTTAACCAAGACAACCACTCAAAATCTTGCGCACACGTATTAAGAGGCTTACATTATCAAGAAGCTCCTTATGGTCAAGCAAAATTGGTAAGATGCGGTCGTGGCAGAATTTATGACGTTGCAGTAGATATTAGAGAAAATTCCGAAACTTTCGGACAATATGTAAAAGTTGAGTTATCAGAAGAAAACAAACATATGTTGTTTATTCCTGAGGGCTTTGCACACGGATTTGTTGTACTTTCAGATGAAGCAGAACTTCTTTACAAAGCTAGTGGAGAATATGCGCCACAAGCTGATAGAGGAGTTTTGTGGAACGACAAAGATATAAATATTGACTGGGAAATTGATTTTGACCCGATTTTATCTGAAAAAGATAAAGTTCAACCGAAATTGGCAGAAATAAAGAAAATAAAAGGATAAAAGGAGTAACAATGACAACAATATTAGTTACAGGTGGAGCAGGATTTATCGGAAGTTGTTTTGTCAGACACATGCTCAAAACTCACCCTGACTACAAAATCATAAATCTGGATGCTTTAACATATTGTGGAAATTTGGAAAATCTTGATGATGTTAAAGACAATCCAAATTACAAGTTTGTACACGGAAATATTTGTGATAAAAAATTAGTTCCACAGTTGGTTGAACAAGTTGATGCAATCGTAAATTTTGCCGCAGAATCTCACGTAGACAATTCTATCAAGCACCCTGAAATCTTTGTAGAAACAAATGTTCAAGGGACTTTAAATTTATTACAAGCGGCAAAAGAATTTAAAACAGAAAAGTATTTACAAGTTTCAACTGATGAAGTTTACGGAACATTAGGTAAAACAGGCTATTTTATGGAAACAACTCCACTTGCACCAAACAGCCCTTATTCAGCAAGTAAAGCAAGTGCAGATATGCTTGTAAGAGCTTATCACGAAACATATGGTATGCCGACATTAAACACAAGATGTTCAAACAACTACGGTCCATATCAATATCCTGAAAAACTTATTCCATTCTTTATTTCTCAATTATTAAAGGGTGAAAAAGTTCCTGTATATGGAGATGGTTTGAATGTAAGAGATTGGTTATATGTATATGACCATTGTTCAGCAATTGATACTGTTCTTCACAAGGGGAAAGTTGGAGAGGTTTACAATATTGGCGGACATAATGAAAAAACTAATATGGAAATCACTCACTTAATCCTTGATGCAATGGGCAAAGATGAAAGTTCTATAAAATATGTTCAGGACAGATTGGGTCACGACAAACGCTATGCAATTTGCAATGACAAAATCCAGTCAGAACTAGGTTGGGAACCATCTTTGACATTTGAAGAAGGTATCAAAATTACAATAGATTGGTACTTGAACAATCAAGAATGGATGAAGAAAGTAGATGCCAAGAGACAAAGAGGCGTAGAGGCATAGTCTGTTTATGTATAAAGAACTGAAAGTATGGCAAAAGTCAATGGATTTGGTTGTAGAAGTGTATGAACTTTGCAATAAACTGCCCAAAACAGAAGAATACAACCTTAAATCTCAAATAAAACGTGCAATAGTTTCTGTTCCATTAAACATTGCAGAAGGGAAATGCAGATATAGCACAAATGATTTTGCGCATTTTCTAAACATTGCAAGTGCCTCATTAACAGAGGTTGAAGTTGGTTTAGAAATTGCAACAAGGTTGAATTTTATAGAAAATTATGATTGTATAAAGAATGATATATCTGAATTATCTAAAATGCTAAATGCTCTAAGAACCAAAATAATTAATCAAACGAAATAGACTGCGCATCTTTGCATCTTAGCATCTTTACATCTATTATCAATAATTATAAAAAGGAAATCAAATAATGAAAATTCTCGTTACAGGGGCTAAAGGAATGCTAGGGCAAGATTTATGCCCGATATTAGAAGATAGTGGAGCATTTGTTATTGAAACAGATGTTGACACAATGGATATTACAAACGCAGAACAGGTGAAACAGGTTTTAACTGACATTCATCCGGATGTTGTTGTTCATTGCGCCGCTTATACAAATGTTGATAAAGCAGAAGAAGATTTGAAAACTGCCGAACTTATCAACGTTACAGGAACAGAAAATATTGCAGAAGCCTGCGGAAAATTAGGAATTACACTTGTTTATATTTCAACAGATTACGTTTTCAATGGCACTAAACAAGAGCCTTACACTCCGCAAGACAGACCTGATCCGATAAATAATTACGGATTAACTAAATATGAAGGAGAAGAGGCGGTAAGAAGCCTTTGTGAAAAACACTATATCGCACGTACAAGCTGGTTATACGGTCATCACGGCAAAAACTTTGTTGAAACAATGATTGGTTTGGCAGACAGAGCAGAAGTTAAAGTTGTTGATGATCAAGTTGGATGTCCAACTTGGACTGTAGAACTCGCAAATGGAATAGTTAAATTATTGTCAAAACCTTACGGGACTTATCACGTATGCGGTTCTGGTTCAACAAGTTGGTACGGATTTGCAAAAGAAATTTTTGCTCAAGCAGGATTAGATGTAAATCTTCAACCTTGCACAACTGCAGAATTTCCACGCCCTGCCAAACGCCCTGCACATAGTGTTATGGATAATAACGGAATTTGTAGAAACTGGCAAGCAGCATTACACGATTATATTGAATTAAGACAAGACTAATCATTGTAATTTGCGAATAAAACACTTTTATAATAAAATTGTCCCTAACAAGGAGTATTCATGTCAAAATATTACGTAAGAAAAAATTATACTGCCAAAGAAATGGCAAGAGCAAATATATCAAAGAGTTCTAAGAGAAAAAACGGTGGCTTTTTCTCAACAATAAGATTTATTTTTATAATGAGTTGCGCTTGCGCATTAGCCGGTGTTGCTTCTTTAGAACTTTATTTGTCATCACTTCCGCCAATCAACAATTTGGAACAATTTAAACCAAATATTGTTACCAAAATTTATTCAGGTGATGGCGAAATCATCAAGACATTTACGGCTTATACTTACGAAAAAATTGACTTGAAAGATATTCCTGACAATTTGAAAAAAGCATTAATTGCAACAGAAGATAAAAACTTCTACCGCCATCACGGCTATGACATCACAGGTTTGGCACGTTCTACTTTGCAAAACGTAATTGCTGGTCATGTTGTTCAAGGTGCAAGTACAATTACCCAACAGTTGGCAAGGGTTCTTTTCCTTAACAACGAAAGAACTTTTGACAGAAAATTGAAAGAATTGTTCATTGCTGCAAGAATTGAAAAAACAATTTCTAAAGATCAAATTCTTGAAATGTATATGAACAACGTATATCTAGGCGCAGGTGCTTATGGTGTTGAAGGTGCTGCGCAAATATATTTTGACAAACATTTGAAAGATTGTGACTTGGCAGAACTTGCACTAATTGCGGGCTTGCCACAAGCTCCATCCGTTTACAATCCATTCAACAATATGGATTTAGCGGTTAAAAGGCGTAATCAGGTTCTTACAAGAATGTATAAAATGAGATACATTACAACAGAAGAATACGAAAAAGCAAAAGAAGAAAAGGTTCACCTTGCAAAAGTTCCTCAATTCTATACAACTAATAAAGCTCCGTATTTTTGTGATTACGTAATGAAAGAATTGGAAAAATTAGGCTTTGACGAAACCGAAATTTCTCAAGGCGGATATAAAGTAGTTACAACCCTTGATTACAAAGCTCAAAAAGCAGCCAATGAAGCTATTTTAAGAAACCTTAGAGGTTGGGGCTTAGGCGGAGAGAAAAACCAAGCTGCAGTATTCTCGTTTAGCCCGATTGACGGAAAAATTCTCGTATATTCAGGCGGAAAAGATTATACAAAGAGCCAATATGATAGGGTTACTCAGGCAGTTAGACCACCGGGATCTTCTTTCAAACCTATCGTTTATGCCGCAGCAATGGAAAAAGGTATTTCTCCAAACGATATGATTGAAGACAGACCTTTGACAATCGGTCAGTGGTCACCTAGAAATTACGGTAACAAATACAGAGGTAAAATTCCTGTATATACGGCTTTGATGGTATCTTCTAATGTTTGTGCCGCAAGATTAATTAAAGAAGTTGGTATTCGTTCAGTAATCCAAACTGCAAGAGTTTTAGGAATTGAAACTCCATTAGAATATGACTATACAATCGCTTTGGGTTCAAACGGTGTAAAATTGTTTGAGTTTACAAGAGCTTATGGAGCTTTTGCAAACGGTGGTTATGTCGTTCAACCTTACGCAATCGAAAGAGTTGAAACTTCTCGAGGTAAAGTTGTTTACAAAGCTCCAAAAACGAAAATTACTCACCAATTGAGTATGAATACCGCAGCGGAAATGACTGCAATGATGAAAACAGTTATTACAAACGGCACAGGTCGTGCTGCAAACATAGGAAAACCGGCTGCCGGCAAAACAGGAACAACTGACGATAACAAAGATGCTTACTTTATGGGATATACTCCAAACATTGTTACAGGTGTTTGGGTAGGAAACGATGATAACACCGTTATGAACAAATCCATTCAAGGTGGTACAGTTCCGGCACTTATTTGGAAAGATGTAATGAAAGTTGCAACAGAACCTTATGGAAAAGCTGAATTTAATTACCCTCAAGTAGAATTAGTTCCATTCGGTTCAGTAAATCCAAATAAAGTTATTGGCGATACCGCTGCCAAACCTAAACAGGAAGAACAAGAAGAAATTGATTTAAACGAAACAGAACCGGTTTTACCAGAATCTGTAAGAAAAATCGATCAGCAACAACAACAAAAACCTATTCAAAATCAAACCCCAAAACCGGCAGCAGCGGTAACAACAAAACCTCAAACTACTGCAGCTCCAGTTCCAATCCCAATGGCAGTACCTGAAGGGGTAAGATAAGCAGTTATTTGTTAAATGTGTGGATGCAAAGATAGATGCGTAGGCGTTATCAAAAGAAGACAATAAGGCAATAGGACTATAGGGCGACAAGAAATTACTAAGCATGAAAGAGTAATTTCCCTCCCTAATGAGGGATGTGTAGGTGGGTGCTGATTAACCTACCTCAACATCGAATTTCCAATGAAAGGACAAAATGACAGAATTTATAGCACATATCGGAACAGATGAATCTGGTAAAGGAGATTTTTTCGGACCTTTAGTTATTGCCGGAGTTTTGGCTGATGAAAAATCTGCTCAATATTTCAGAGAATTGGGGATTAAAGATAGTAAAAAATTATCTGATAAAAAAATGTTAATGCTTGCTGCAGAGATAAAAAAAACTGCGCCGCATTCGATTATTGCAATTTCAAATTCTAAATATAATGAACTTTATTCAAACATAAAAAACTTGAACAAATTGTTAGCGTGGGGACATGCCAGAGCAATTGAAAATATTCTTGAACACAATCATTGTGAATACGCTTTGTCTGACAAATTTGGGGATGAAAAATTAATCCAATCAGCATTAATGAAAAATGGAAGAAATATTCACTTGGAGCAAATGTGTAAAGCAGAAAGCGATATTGCAGTAGCCGCAGCATCAGTTTTGGCTAGGGCGACTTTTGTTGAAAAAATGCAAGCAATGGAAGCAACTTACGGCTTGAAATTCCAAAAAGGTTGTTCAGGTTTAGTCAAAAATGTTGCAGCAGAATTTATTGCAAAATATGGCAAAGATCGCCTAAAAGAAGTCTGCAAAGCACATTTTAAAACTTATAATGAAGTGTAATCATCATCTTTCACTTTTATAAACATTTCTTTATAATCAATTGAAATAACGCAAAATGTTGTATAATATTATGGTACAAAAGGGATAAATATGACAGAAAAACGCATTTTAATAGTTGATGATGATGACGAAATTAGAGAGTTGCTTGAGTTTGACGTTAGAGCAAGCGGATATTTTGTTGACACTGCAAAAGACGGTTTGGAAGGCTTGAACAAAGCTCTCAACAATTCTTATGACTTAATCTTACTTGATGTAATGATGCCTAAAATGAATGGTTTTGATGTTTGCAAAAATATTCGTCAAGCAAAACTTGCAATTCCAATACTTATGCTTACTGCAAAAGGAACTATTGACGATAAAACAGAAGGTTTTGATTGTGGTGCGGATGATTATTTAGTTAAACCTTTTGACGTACAAGAAGTTCTACTTAGAATAAGAGTGCTTTTGAGAAGAAATCAGATTGAAGATAAAACTGTTATGTCTGACGAAGTTTTGAATGCAGGAGATATTCAAATCTTCCCTGAAACACTTGAAGCGATTGTGGTTAACAAAAAAGTTAAACTAACCCCTACAGAATTTGAAATTCTTTATTGCCTAATACAACATTTCAATACTCCGGTTACTTTAGCCACATTGTTAGATGAAGTTTGGGGGTATGATAGTGATGAAGATGTTAGAATGCTAAGAGTGCATGTTGGCGGACTTAGAAACAAAATAGAACCCGACACAAAACACCCAAAATATCTTCACACCGTAACAAATGTAGGTTATAAGTTAACTCCGTTTGGAGAAGAATAATATGTTTGGAAAACATTTTAAAATTGTTGAACAAATTGCCGTAGTATTTGTTTTTGCGGTAATTGTCCCAATGTCTATAAGCGGTTTTATTATCAATAATATTAACCAGCAATCAATGCGTTATCAACTAAGAGAGTCCGCTGTTCTAATTGCAAACATGGTTTCTGATGAAATTGATTTTTTCAACAAAACAGTTTCAAGTAACCTTGAACAAGTTGTTTTTTCATTGAATTATTTTAAAACTCCTGCGGCAAAAACGACTTACTTGCATGAAGTTGTAACATCCCTGCCTGATTGCGAAAAGTTAGAAATTGTTAACGCTAAAAAACTAAATAAAATTCACGAACAAAACAAGAAAAATAAAAAAGCGACCATTCCCGTAAAAATCAGTGACAACGAATATCTTGTTGCGACATACAAACTTGATGCAATTAAAGATGAATTGTTCAAATCTCTATCTGATGACAAACGCCAAATATATGTACTTTCTAATGATGGGGATTTAATTGCTGAACACAATTATACAGAAGAAGCATACAAAAAAACAATGTCACTTCTTCCCAAAAAATTGCGCAAAAACAGCCCGATAGTATTTGGGGATGTAAAAAACCAACCTCTCGTCTATGTTTCAAAAAATGAACCTAAAATTACAATTATCGTAAATACAACCGAAAAAGTTACTAAAAAAGCAATTACAAATAACAGTTTAAAAATCATTCTTTCTTGCTTATTTGCAACCCTAACTATCATTTTTGTAGTCGGTTTATATACATATTACCTGTATATCAATATCCGCCAACTTTTCAAAGGTATTATTGCGATTTCCAAAGGAAATTACGAGCGCCAAATCAGACTTTTAACAACTGCTTTTACTCCACACGAAATTATTTTCCTTGCTTTTGAATTTAACAGAATGGCAACAGAAATTCACAAATCTTATATTCAACTAAAGAAAAATAACGTTGAATTAAAACAATTAAACGAATTTCGTTCAAACCTTATTGACACAGTAAGTCACGAATTGAGAACCCCACTAACAAGTATTCAAGGTTACACTTCCCGATTAATGCGTCAAGATATTACAATTGATGAGGAAACTCGTCAAAAATCTTTAAGAATAATTAAAGAACAATCTGAAAGACTAAAACGCTTAATTGAAGATTTGTTGACAATCCCTGACATTGAAGGTATGCGACTTAGAACTAAAGTTGAACAAGTTTGGATTCCGGAAGTTTTAGAAGAAGCCAAAATTCTTATCAAGAACAAAGCCCAAAAAGAAATTGTATTCAACATCGCAGAAGATTTTCCACTTGTTGATGCCGACAAAGACAGATTAATTCAAGTGTTTGTAAATTTGTTAGAAAATGCTGCAAAATATGCAAATGAAAACTCGAAAATTACTGTTGATGCAACTGTAAAAGAAGATAAAGCTATTATTTATGTAAAAAATGATTGTGACGTTATTCCGCCAGACAAATTAAACAAACTTTTTGAAAAATTCATCAGACTTGATGATAATACAACCAGAACCACTCGGGGAACAGGTTTAGGGTTGTTTATCGTAAAAGGTTTAGTTGAAGCAATGAATGGTGAAATCAAACTTCATAGCGATGAAACTTGCGGTTTTTGTGTCGAACTCGTTTTGAATTTGTCTAACGCAGTTGAGGTTATCTAATGGAACGTGCAATAAAATTAGCCAAACAAGCAAACGGAGAAATCCCTGTTGGAGCATTAATCGTAAAAGACAATGAAGTTATAGCCGAAACCTTTAATCAAAAGGAATTGCTAAACGATGTCACCGCACATGCGGAAATTCTTGCAATAAGAGAAGCCGAACAAAAATTCAAAAGATGGCGCTTAGATGATTGCGAAATGTATGTAACCCTTGAACCTTGTCCAATGTGTGCTTGGGCAATAATAAATTCTCGCATAAAAACAGTTTATTTTGGTGCTTATGACCACAATTACGGCGCTTTAGGCTCAAAAATTGACCTAAGAAAAATCGCTAATTCAAAATTAAAAGTCTACGGTGGAATTATGGAAAAAGAATGTACCGAAATATTGAATAACTTTTTCCAAAAAAATAGAAAAAATTAACATATAATTCCGCCACCTTATGTAAAAAGATTTGCAAGTGAATTATAACATATCAAATCTTTATTCACCCAAATTAATTTGAGAGAATTGAACAATCTTGTTTTTACCACGTTTCTTAGCATTATACAAAGCATGTTCAGCATATCTGATAATCGTATTAGCGTCTTCCTCTGTATCCTCTATACAAGGATAAGTCGCAATGCCACCTGAAATCGTAATCGGATGTCTTTCTTCTTCTCCAGCAGGAATAAATTCCATTCTTTCAATATCACGTCTAAATCTTTCCGCAAACAAAAATGCGTTTTCTTCAGAAGTGTTTGGAAGAATTAATAGAAACTCTTCATCGCCGTAACGAGTTAAAATATCTTCTTTTCTAATTAATTGTTTCAATTTATCAGCAATAGAACGAAGTAAAACATCGCCCCATTCATAACCGTAAATATCGTTTACAACCTTGAAAAAGTCTAAATCAAACAACAAGCAAGACAATTTTGTACCATATCTTCTTGCTCGAGAAATTTCTTGTTCCATACGTTCTTGCATATATTTTCTATTATGCAAACCTGTAAGTTCATCAGTTGTAGAAACAACTTTTAATTTATCACGAAGTTCCTTGTATTTCAAAAGTGCATTCGCTCTAATAACAAGTTCAAGGTTGTCAACAGGAGTTTTGATAAAATCAAAAATTACCGCTCTGACTGTTGCTCCTTTAAAAACTTCTCCAATAAAAAGAGTTGGAGCTTTAAACTTTGTAGTCATCAACACATCTTTAATATTTGGAACGCTTTCCACAACAACCAATCCCGGATTAAGCATTTCATAATCTTTTAGATTTTCTGCATTTTCAATCCTAACATTTGTATCATCAATTTGTGCCAAAACATCAGCAAGTTTTGATTCGTTTTTATCTGTATAAACAACTATATTTTTCATAAAGCTACCCTTCTAATAATATTAACTTAATCGAATATTAACATATTTTTCAAATTTTATCAAGTGCTACGCACGTAGACCTTTGTGACAACATTTTTCCATACTTCATATTTTGGTGGGTTGTTTTACGCACGTAGCCCCCTGTGACAATATTTTTCCATACATCATATTTTGGTAGGTGCTGATTAAATATTATTCAAAGCAAAACAAAAACCAATCCCCCTCAACACAAAGTACAGACAGGGTTACACGCATCACCCCAGTTCTGCGGTTCCCTTTGTCTCCCCAAGTGGCGAGGGGAAAGATTAGAAATTTTGGAAGCATGAAAGAAAATATCTTTTCCAATATGGTCTATCACCACTCACCATTAACTTATTCATCCTGATACGGACTTTTCACATTTCACTTTTCACTAAAACAGCTATATAAAACCAAAAAGGTGAGAATTGTTTTCCCACCTTTTTCAATGTTTATTGAATACTATAATTAGTATCTTATAGGTTCGTTGTCATTACAACTTTGTTTGTATCTGTTTGTTCCAACTGCTGCACCTGTGAAAGCAGTATAAGGAGTTCTTGGTCTGCCGTTTTGACTTGCAACTTTTCCATTACATTTCAATGTAATTTGTGCATCTTTCAAATATCTCAATTCAGGATATTTTTTCATGATTTCAGCATTTTCCAACAAGTCTGAGTAATCTGTGTACAATCTCATTGTTGAAGGCATTGTATTTAGTTTAAAGTTTGTTACGCCGTGTTTAATTTTTTCTGCGTGAATTAGTGCTTTCAAAACATGACCTTGAGGTTTTTTACCATTAACTTCAACTTTTCCTAAGATTACTGTTGACCAGTTTTGACCTTTTTTAACTTTGTGGTCGCAATATTCAGATTCCCATTTATCTTCAGGACAAGGAATTTGAGCCGGTGGAGTTGGTTGAGCCGGTGTGTCAGCTGGTGCTTGTGGCGGAATTAAGTCGTGTTCCGGTGTTTCCGGTTTGTGAGCCGGTTCTTCAGGTTTGCCTGGTGCGTAAACTCGTTTTTCATTTACACCTTTATCTGCTAAGAAACCTGCACCGCCAACACCTGCTGCTGCGCCTGATATTCCTCCAACTGCTGCTCCGTTAATTGATGCTGCGGCTGCTGCACTTGCGGCTGCATCAGCTGCTCCACTTGCGGCAGCTCCTGCACCTGCTCCGGCAGTTGCTGATGAACTTGCTCCTGCTGCAGCTGCTGCTGATGAACCGATGTGAAATAAACTTCCAATTCCGATGCCTGCACCTGTAGTTGTTGCTACAAATGCGGTACGATATAGATTTGTATTATCTTTTTCGTAATCTAAGTTTGATGCTTTTGCAATATTTTTAATTACTTTTGCATTTACGCCTTCTTGTTGTGCTGCTGCACGTCTTTCTTTCAAACTCAAGTGATAGTTCAATGTTTCATCTTCTTGAGTATTGATGTTTGCATATTCTACGGCTTTTTGTTTAAATTTGTCACTTGAGAAATTACCGTTTTCATCGTAGAAATAAGCTCTGTTATTTTCTACAAATTTACGAGTTTTTCTTCCGTGAATGTACTCATTATCAGCAAGTTGAGCGTTAGCTTTACGTTTTGCTTCTTTTCTTGTCAAACCTTGTTCTCTGTATGTATCGTATAGTTTTTCGTAATTTTGTTTACGTTCTTTTTCAGCTGCTTTGTAAGCTTTTTTATCTATAAATACTTGAGTACCTTGAACTTCTTCTTTATGTTGTTCATTTTCAACATAATTTTCAGCTAATTTTTTTGCATCTTTTTCAGAAACTTTTTTACCATCTTCTGAACCGTATTCAACAAATGCTTTTTGAGCTTCTTTTTCAGCTTGTTTGATAGCTTTATCAGATGTCAATTCTCTATCAATTTTTTCTGCAGTAACGTCTGATTTTTCAACTTGTAATCCTGTTAATTCAGGTTTTTTATCAACAGATTGTCCAATAGGAACAGTTACGCCCATGCCAGATAATTGTTTTTGGTTTTCATTTATTTGAGCTTCCCATTTTTTACCAAATTCAGCGGCATAATCTTTGCCATAAAAATTAGATACATTGTTAATACTCATCTTGTTTTCCCCTTTCAATTTTCCTCGTGAAAAGAAAATCAAATTAATTTTTATCCCCTGTACTTTAATAAAAAATTTTTGGATTGTAAAATTGCATGCCAGCATGGACTTTCAGCCATATCAAAATCTGAAAAAGCTTATAAATAAAGGGTATAAGCCGAAGAAAATTTATCTTAACATTTGTTAACAAATAGATTTTATTGTCATTTTGAACGGATTTTAATTTACATATTACAACGTCGCTTCGCTCCTCGTAATGACAGGCTAAATTAAATACATAATATTCAATCAACACCCACCTTTTATCACCTTTCACAAGGGAGGACTTTATTTTGCTTAGCTTCTTTACCTATTCACATATTAAAAACTATGTTGTATTATATGTTTATGGCGATATTAGATGTAAAAAATCTTAATCTGGGTTTTAATTGTGAATGCGGTTTTAGGCAAGCATTATTTGATGTTTCTTTCAAACTTGAAAAAGGTGAAATGCACTCACTTGTCGGAGAATCCGGTTGTGGAAAATCAATTAGTGCAATGAGTATTTTAAATTTGCTACCCAAAACCGCAAAAATTACAAGCGGAGAGATAATTTATAATAACGAAAATTTATTATCAAAACCGCAATCAGCTATGCAAAAAATTAGGGGAGCTAAAATTGCACTAATCCCACAAGATCCTATGACCTCATTAAATCCTTTATACACAATCGGAAACCAGCTTTTAGAAGTCATTAAAATTCATCAAAACTTAAAAGGAGAACAAGCTGAAAGGAGAGCTATTGAAGCACTTGAGGCTGTTCAAATTCCATGTGCAAAGGAGCGAATGAAGGCTTATCCACACGAATTTTCAGGCGGTATGAAACAACGTGCAATTATCGCTATGGCATTATGTTGTAATGCAGAAATTTTGATTGCAGATGAACCGACAACCGCACTAGATGTAACTATTCAGGCGCAAATTATGTCTTTGCTAAAAGATATTCAAAAAAACAAAAACACATCAATTCTTTTGATTACACACGATTTGGCACTTGTTGGCGAAAATTCTGATAATGTATCAGTTATGTACGCTGGCAGAATTGTTGAAACTGCACCATCAAAAGAGTTTTTTGCAAATCCAAAACATCCATACACACAAGCACTTTTACGCTCACTTCCGTCAAACAAAAATTCTAAACTTGAAACAATTCAAGGTCAACCACCGACGATTTTGCAAGACATTTCAGGATGTCGTTTTCACCCGAGATGTGAAAAGTGTATTGAAATTTGTACCGAAAAAATTCCGACACTTGACAATATCGCCGAAAACCACTATTGCGCTTGTTTTTGCAAGTAACAAATACTAATTATTTTTTGCTTACGTGAGAAGGACTATTTTCAACAGTTTTGTCTGCGCCATGCAAACATTTTAAAGCAATAGCCGCAATTGCAGCTATTCCAACCCCAACACCTATCAACAAAGCCTTTGATTTAGAAGGTTGAGATTTTGCATTAAACCAATTTTTATTAATAAATAATTCTTCTGCATTATCATAAAAGATTTTATTCAAAGCTTTTTCGCCTTCTTTTGGCTTGTCTGTATAAAATTCTTTTACCGTATCTTCAACAAAATCCGCAAATTTGCCATAATTATCCCTATTACCCATTTCTGTAATCGGAGTATCAGAGCCGAACAAAATTCTATCTGCACCAAGTTTTTTCAACGCTTGTTTTATAGTGTTTTTGTTCTGTTCAGCATTATCCCATAAATTTGTCAGCCAAGAAATATCAATAAACAAGTTTGATTTTCCAGCTTTTACAGAACTTGAAATATTATCAATTGTTCTAGCCATTTGTTCCGGTTGGCTTGCCAAATCAATATGATACAAGATAATAGGATGTTTCGGGTGTTGTTCTGCAAGCTTTATAATCTCAACAGGATCAGACTTCCCATCTGTTATGGAGTGAAAAACACAAGGCAATCCTTTCTTTTCTGCCAACGTAATATATTTTGAATAAATGTCAAAATTATCCTTAATAGCTTTATTCGTATTAGACGGATGGAATTTCAATCCATAAAACTTGTTTTTATCCAACAGTTTTTCCGCAACGGTTGTATCTTGCGCAATACCGGGTTGGCAAGACAATAGTGGCAACAACTTAACGTTATCATTCCCCTTCATTGCGATAATTTCTTTTGCAGATTCAATTTCAGAACAAAATGTATCTTGCCCAAGCGCATTCAATCCTGAAAGCGAACTTACAAGCACTTTTTTTACATTATTCGGCTCGACCGTATCAATAATATTTTGAGAATTATATGTAACTTTTCGCCCATTATCATACATCGTGCCAATATGACCTTGAACATCAAATTTCTTCCTGTTAGAACCAAATGACGGATTACTAAAACTTGTTTTTTGAATTTTCATTGTATTACCCCTTTTATGTCTGATAGATTTTCAATCTACATAAAGAACCACAAAATAATTTTTGCGTACTTTGCAATAAACACTGCTGCAAAACTAAACACAAGGTCATAAATGATTTTTGCTCCACTTTGCGAGCAAATCCAACCGCTCATAAAAGTCCAACCGTCGTGTTTTAACCCAGCAATAAATAACATATACAAAATTCCAATAATATGGATTGTCAACACTCCAACAAGCACAGCATGTAGAATATTTCTATTTGAAAATCCACTTTTTAATATTGAACCCGCAAAAAATATTGCCGGAATATAAGCTAAAATATATCCAAAACTGTATTCAAAAATATATTTTGGACCTCCTCCGAGAGCAAAAACCGGAATTACAAAAAGACCAAGTAAAATATATAACAAAACACTTGTTATACCAAATTTTCTGCCCAAAAACGCACCTATAAACATCACAACCGGAACTTGTGGAATAAGTTTATACGTATGTAAAAAATCTTGTACACTCAACTGCTCACCGCTAAAAAGACCAGAAGGCAAGATAAAATGTGTTACATTAAACTGAGTAAATGTGGCAAGAATTAGTAAAAAAGTGCAACATAAAATCAGCAATAAACTTCCAAATGATAATCTTATACCTTCAATCTGTTTTTTTACAACTCTAATTTTTGGTGCGGCAGTGTTATTAGTCATAAAATATTAATTTTCCCCTTTAAATCAGCGATATTTTTTTCATATCCTAACTTAAATTTATCGTAAAAAATGTTTTCTGTCCACATTATTAAGGCATCTTCATTATTATCCTGATAATACCCTTTGCGTGTTCCTAGCGATTTAAAGCCATATTTCTCATAAAGTCCGATAGCAGGCTTGTTCCCGACACGAACTTCTAATGTAATATATTTTGCCATATTCCGATAACATTCATCAATAATAGCCGTCAAAAGAGCTTCACCAACATGTTTTTGACGAAAATCAGGATGAACAGCAATATTTGTAATATGAGATTCTTCAAGAATTTGCCAACATCCGCAATATCCAATCAAATCACCATTTTCATTAAATGCACAAAAATATCTTGCTAAATCATTAGAAAGTTCACTCAAAAAAGAATCCTTTGACCAATGGTGCGGACCGTATGCTTTTTCTTCAATGGCAATTACGTTATCCACATCCACTTTTTCCATTGGCTTGATTTTTATAGACAAAATTCCATTTTCCATAACTCGATTTTAGCATAAAGCGAATTATATGAAAAGATACGCTTTTATTTGCTTATTTACTTATTCATTTTAAATGCTATAATAAACCTATGGCTATGAAATATATGCAAGCAAAATTTTTAATAAGTGCAGAAAAATTATCACAGTGTCCGGAATACACACTACCTGAATTTCCGTTATTGGGTCGTTCTAATGTCGGAAAATCTTCTTTTATCAATGGACTTGCAAATCACAAAAAATTAGCTAAAACCTCAAACACACCTGGTAAAACAAGGCTAATAAATTTCTTTGATTTTTCTAACAAATTTATGCTTGCAGATTTGCCGGGATATGGATATGCAAAAGTTTCAAAAGAAGCGCAAAACCGTTGGCAAAAATATTTGGAAGAATATTTATTGGAAAGAAAACAAATCACATCTCTTATTCAACTTGTTGATGGCAGACATGACATTCAAAAAAATGATTTTCAAATGCGTGAATGGGTAATGGCTTATGATTTGCCGATTTTCACTATTATTACAAAAATGGATTACGTACCAAAATCAAAAACTTTAAATGTCATAAAGAATGTTGAAAAACAGTTTGGCGGAGTAGTTTTACCATTCAGCGCAATTGATAATAGATATAATGAAAAGATTTTTGACCATATTCTGAATTTTAGCAAAGAAGAAGGTTTTTAATTGTTTTCATACAAGTTTTTAATATCTTCTTTAGCATTGTTTTTTATATAATTTGTTAATTTAATCATATTACCAAATATTTTTTCTGATACAATATGTTCCATTTTACAAGCCAATTCAAGAGCTTCATCTTTTTCAGTCCCCAAAACTTCAACAAAAAATGAAGCAATATTTTCGTGCTTTGTTAGAATATTCTTCGCAATTTTTTCGCCCTCACTAGTCAAAGTTATTGGAGAATATGGCGCATAATTAATCAATTTTTTTGTAGAAAGAATGTTCAAAGCTCCTGTTACAGAAGCTTTTTTTACCTTCAATTCGTTTGCAATATCGGTAACTTTTGCCTGCCCGTTTTTCAAAACTTGAATATAAATTTCTTCAATATAATCTTCCAAACTTACAGATAATTTTTCCATTTACATTCTCCCGATTGTTTCGATTAATTCAAGCGGATTGTCAATAATATATTTTGCACCAATCAAATCTTTTTTGTCACGAAAACCCCAAGTTACACCAATACAAGGTAAATCCGCATTTTTGGCAGTTGCAACATCAACCTCAGAATCGCCAATATAAACTGATGTAGATTTTTCGGCATTTAATATTTTCATTGCTTTGAAAACGCCATCAGGAGCTGGTTTTTTCGGGACATCATCAGCTTGACCGATTGCAACATCAACTAAATTGGTAAAATATTTTTCGCACAACTCCTTTACTGCAGAATCGAATTTGTTAGACACAACGGCGATTTTCAGCCCTTTATGACTTAACCCCTTTAGTATCTCTAAGATACTATTGTAGGGTTTTGTATGATTATACATATTTTTCGAATAATGTTGTTTAAAAATTGCCAAACATTTTTCCGTAGTTTCGGCATCACAATCAGTCGGAACTGCACGCTCTATCAACTTTCTCACGCCATTACCAACAAATTTTCTTATTTCTTCAAGAGTTCTTGTCGGGAAACCAAATTGTTCTAGTGCGTAATTCGTACTATCTTTAAGGTCTTCCAATGTATTCAATAAAGTTCCGTCAAGGTCAAAAATCACAGTCTTAATCATAATGTAATTCTAACATGAAATTTTATTCTAAGAACAAATCGTAAAAATGATAAAATTGAAGCGGATATTTTTTAGTTAAATCTTCTAAAAATTCCACATATTGTTTTTCCAACTCCGCCAATCTCTCTTGTCGACTTCCTTGAAATTCAAATTTTTTCAAGTGAATTTTGTATTTATTATTTTTTTCAGCCGTACAAACAATAAAATATATTGGCGCACCCAAAATTAGAGCAAACTTGAATGCTCCTATCGGAAAGCCCATCTTTTGCCCCAAAAATTTAGATGTAAACGTCGCATTTTCATTATGCGCAGAAGTCCTATCTCCCGCAATAAAAAGAATTTCACCATTATCCAATTTTTCTTTAATCTCAATTGAAGTTGTAACATCTATATTTTCTACAGGATAAGCGGTAATCGGGTTATCCGAAGATATTGAATTTATAAAGTTTTTAAAAATTTGACATTGTTGCGCTTCTAAAAACAAATTTACCCTGATATCATCAATAACTTCACCTGAACGAAAAAAAGTTCGCATCGCATTGATATTACCAAGATGAGAACATAAAAAATACAATCCTTTTTTATTTAAAAGGTCATCATAGAGTATTTTTTGAACATTTTCATCTGCAAAATAAATGTCCTCAAATGAAAAATTGTCAGTAAACATTTCCATATTATCAACAAGACTGTATGAATAATTCAAAAAGTGCCTAAATGATTGGATTAAGCCACCATTTCCAGTAGCTATTTTCAAATATTTTTGAGAATATTTTCTTACTTTTCCCGCACCTAAAAACGCAAAAAGAGTTACAAAAAACACTATAAATTTTACAGGTTTTTTCCCAACAAATTTATAAATATACCACAACAATAGCAAGCGTTTTCGCCCTGCTGCCTGTTCTTTTATTTCAAACCATTTTTGATTATCGTTTTCGCCCAATTCTTCCCTCAACACAACTCTAGCAAAGTATAATCATGAACACCAATATTTTCGTGCTTTTTATGGATTTTCAAACCTGCTTTATGCGCCATTTCAATCATTCGTTTTTCAGAATACATTTTACTGTTTCCGTTTGCCATACAAGTAAAATATAATGAAATATGAACTAGCGAATATGTTGCACCATCAAACAATTGTTTGTCCGTAAAAGGTTCTAAAATAAAGACTTTTGTACCATCTTGCATTGAATTTTTTACATTAGAAAGAATTGTCACAACCTGTTCTTCGGAAAAACAATCCAAAAATTGGCTCATAAATACTGCACCTGAAAGCTCTGGAAGATTATCTTTCAAAATATTCAGCCCAAAGAAATTTAATCTTTCATTTTTGAGGTGTTTTTTCGCTTCCTCAATATTTTCTGGCAAATCAATCATATTAACTTTCAGTTTTTTGTCAAATTCAAGACAAGCACATTCAAATTTTCCTGTATTTCCGCCAATATCAAAGATTTGAGAAGGAGAATTTTCACAAATAATTTTTAAAACTTCCTCAAAGCATCTGTCAGAATAAAAGTGATCAAACTCAAACCAGCTCTTTTGCATACTTTTGGGCAACAAATGCAAAGCGTTATATATCGTTTCATAATCTCCGACAAACTTTCTCAACCCAACTGGTTCAGCTTTTTCAAAAGAATTTGCAAGTTCTGATGCTCCAAGATAACAAACATCGTTTGTAAAATTGAAATTAACCCTAGTCATCTCATTATGCAAAAACGCTGCCCCAACAAGACTTGTGGAATATCTATTTTCAGTTTTTACAACAATTCCACAAGTATAAGCCACTTCTAACAAGGTTTCTGCTGTATATTTAGAAACACCGCAATTTTCTATAACTTGCTCAACAGTTGACGGATTTTCGTCTAAAAACTCCAAAATTCCAAACTTTAACATTGTCGCTACTGCCTGAAAAGTCAATGGCGCAAAAGCTATTTTTTGAGCGTCAGCAAGTGCTTTTATATGTGGAGATACGTGCCTTTTTATACGTCTATATTTCATTTTTACCCTTTATTATATCTTTCTTTATCAATTTTAAACTAAAAATATAAGAACTCAAAAGTCCTAGTGCCAAAACTGTTCCGAGTGAACTTATGAGTTTAAAACCTGCAAAAGCCAATAGCACAAATGAAAATACAGTTGTTATGCAAGACAAAAATACGGAATCTCCTGATTTTTCAGGATTTGTAAATCTGAAAACAGAATAATCAAGTCCAAAACCAATTATCAAAAATATTGCAAGCAAGTGGAAAAGATTAATAGGACAATCAAATATCACCAACATTCCAAACACAAAAATAACCGAACAAATTGATGGTAAAAGAATTATTAATCCTGATTTTTTGTCATAAATTTTTGCTAATAAAATATACAACAACCCAAAAATCGGAATTAACAATTCCAAACAAACCCTTCTACAATGCATTATTTGAGATGAAATATCTTTCTGAAAATTAATTATCTTAACTCCATCAATGTTTTTCCCGTTATAATCAGAAACTAGCATCATTGAAGTATTTTTATCTATTAAAAAATTATTTTTCATAAATTCAAAATCTTTGTTCACAGTCAAAAATTTATCTGACATATTTTGATTTAGCAATTGAACACGTTTTGCCGGCGGTAAAAATATTGCAAAATCATTCAAATTCTTTTTATATAATTCTTTTATCAGGTATTGGTTTGATTTTTGGCGTTTTTGTGACGGAACATATTTACTCAGTGATTGATATTCTGTATCACCCAATTTATCCGCAATTTGTTCCTCTTTTTGCAAAATATCTTCCAAATTATCACCCTTCACAACAAAAATAGACGTATCGCCATTAGAACCCATAATTTCCGTAAACAATTTTTCTGCATTAAGAAGATTTTTCGGCGGAGTGTACATGTTTTTGATATTATCATCAAAATGAACATTAAAAATAACTAGAAAAAGAAAAATTACAAACACTGTAGAAGCGCAAAAACGTAAATGTTTTAAGTTAATTTTATTGGCAATATTAAATTTAGTTTTTAAAACTTGCATTGACTGCCAAATTTTAACAGATAAAGATTGTCCCCCTTTGCACCCAAACATCTTTGCATCTTTCATAATTGGATAAAATAACACCACAATCCCATAAACCGTTATCAAACCTGTTATTGTAAAAACAGAAATTTGTTTTAACAAAATAAAATTTGCAAACAAAAGAATTAAAAATGCACTCACTGTCGTAATCAAGCTCACTGTAAGACTTTTAAAGATTTTGCTAATTGCAGCATTTCCATCTTTTTCCTCTTTCAAAGTCACAAAATAATGTAAAGAATAATCCACACAAACACCTATCAATGTTGTTGAAAAAACAAATGTCAAAATGTGTATATCTTTAAAAATCAATGCCGTAACGCAGTATCCGGAAAAAATCCCCACTCCAATACTCAGCGCAATCGGAACAAGAGGCATTAGCGAGCCGAAATACAGGAATATAAGCGCAATTACAAACAAAGTAGACAATATACAAATCAAATTAATTTCGAAAATAGAATGGCTACTTGCGAAATACGAATGTATTGGTGCGCCGGTCAAATAAACTTTTACACCATCTTTGCTCAATTTTTTTTGGAGATTGACTAATTTTTCTATTTCGGTATTCAAAACCGTCGGAGATAACGCCAAATCACTCGACACATCAAGCTTTATCAGACTATAATATTTATCATTATACTGAATTGGTGAAAAATTCGTCGGCATTTGAGTATTACCGGACAAATTCATAACAAAATCTGTCAATAACAAAAATGGATCATCATCAATTGAACCTATCGGTGGCATTACTGGATTATACAAAGTTTCATAAGAATTTTCGATAACTTTATCAAACTGTTTATTCATTAACAGTTTACGAGTTTTGTTTGATAATAAATTGTTATGATATCTTTCAAGATCCTCCAAAATCCCAGTAATATTTACGTCTGATGTTTGCATTTTATTTTTATCAATTTGAGCATAAAACATTTTTGATGTATTTTCAGCTTTTTGCGGATCGTCACTTTCCACAATTACATTAACTTTTGCCGAAAATCTACTGCTCAAATCTACCAACAAATTATCTTGTGTTGATGAAAAAATCGCTTTTAAAATATTAGTTTCTGTATGTGCAGGTCTAAAAAATACCAGTAAACCAAGAGTTACAAGGATTAAGATAAAAACTATTCTAAAAATATTGATTAATTTATTCCGCATTTAAAATGAATATCCGTAGTTCCGTTTTTAATTGCATCAATTTTTATGTTGTTAATATCAACATTTCCTTTAATAATTATATTATTAAGTTGAGAAGCAATAATTGTACCTTTTTTAGGTTTCAAACCAATTGTCCAATTACCGTTTTCTCGTTTGTAATACAAAGAAAAATTCTTATCCAAATATGAGTAATTTTTGTTTGACACCGCAACAATTACGTCGTTCATCTGTTTATTTTGAGCTGATGTATAAGATACAGTCGATTTTATAGGGTACAAAGTTTCAAATATCGCACCTTTGCTTTTTACAAACTTAAAATTTCCACCTGATTTCAAAACAACAGAATTTATATATTTTTCTTGCGTAAATTTGCATGAAACATCTTTTAATTTTGGCATTTGAGATGAAATAGCCTTGCTTGTAGAAGGATGATTAAAAATATCATCTGAAGCAAAACAGATATTTATCCCGCATAAAATTATTAACAAAAAAATACAAAATTTACGCATAATTTTTCAACCTTTCGACAAATCTTTTTGGCGCAACATATACACTTTTACGTGTTTTTATATCAACGCAAATCTGCATACTTTTTGCAATAAAAATCTTTTCACCGGTTTGAACATCAAAAATTTCATATTTGATATTCAAAGCGGGTTCAATATCAACAATCGTAGATACCACCTTCAATTTTTGCATAAAAGTTGCAGGCTGAATAAATTTCAAATCCATTTTTGCAACCGGATAAGCATAACCATCATTTTTCATATCATCATATGTGTATCCTACTTTTGCTAATAAATCACACCTTGCCGTTTCTAGGTATTTGACATAATTTCCGTGCCAAACAACATTCATTGGGTCAAGGTCAAAAAATTGTACATCAATAAAAGTTTCACATACTGCCATCATAACCTCATTATAAAACAAAAGTTCCCGAAGAAAAAGTTTTTTCGCCAGAAATATATTTGAAATCCACAGAACCTTCCTTCTTGCTCAAAACAAGTTTTACCTTGCACTCCGGCTTTATAATTGACGAAAACTTAATCTTTTTAACCTTTTGTGGCACAAAATCGAGGTTATACACATCTTTAGCAAACTCTTTTGCAAAAAACAATTGTACAACACCGGGTAAAATTGGGAAATCAGGGAAATGTCCATTAAAAAAGTTGCTATTTTTCGGAAAAATCAAATCAATTTCACTATTCTGACCATCATTAAAAAAACCAACAACATTAGGATAAGTTATGTTAGTGTTAAACCATTCTTGAATCCTTTTACTATCAATTTTCCCTCTATCATTGACTGGTAAATTTGTCAAAAATCGCCATTTTTTAGGTAGTATGAATAAAGAACCTTTTCGCCCTTCTCCACTATGGCATGGATTTGTTTTTTTTATCTTTTTTACCAACTCCAATTTTCCATTATTTTCAAGAAAAATTTTTCCATCGTTATTCAAAACTACTGCAACGCAAAGCTTGTCATCCAATTTTAAGCAATAGGATTTTTCTATAAAATTATTTGTATTCAAAACTTTTTCTATTTCATCTAAAGAAATTCGTTTTTCCTGAATTTTTACAATCCTATCATTGCGTTGCTTTATTACAAATCCATCTTGAAAAAACTCTAATTCATCATTTAATTCAAGCTCAGATTCATCAAAATATGGAGAGGAAATTTTGCCATTATCATATTTTACCGCATCAAAAAAGTTCAACCTTGAACTTGCAGATTGGCGATACGCAATCACTCCTGCTTCTGTACTTCCATATATTTCTGTAACTCCATTTGAAATATTTTCTAAATACTCAAATATTTTATCATCCAATTTTGCCCCCGCAGAGATAATCATTTCAGGTTTTTGTTTGAAAGTATAATTATATTTCGCTAATTTTTCTAAAAACGATGGAGTAGATACAAAAACGAATTTATCATAATTTTTTATATCTTCCGGATAAACAACTCTTTCTCCATCAACTTTACAACCTAAAACTTTTGGTAACATAAGCGTAAATGTTGTTCCATACATAAACTCATCACTAACTGTAGAAACAAAAACAATGTCTTTTGAAAAGCCGAAAAATTTTGCCAAATCTATTGCCTCGTTGAATAAGCACTCATAACTTTTGCGTACAATTTTAGGTTCACCTGTTGAACCTGATGTATAAAAAACAAATGGCTCTCTATTTTCTGTCATACTTAGCTCTCAAAATAATTCTCACAATATATTCTACCCCGAACATTACACCTAACGCAATATATGAAATACAGGCATTATATAATTCCCAAACTTTGGGCGACATAAAAACAGTTGCAAAAGAAATAGACAAATTTACAAACAGGAATATACACCAAACATAAGTAAGTTTTCGTGTGTAATTTCGAGAGAAATCCGTTAATTCTCCATCCATTTTTTTAGCAATTTTTTGAATAATAGTTTCTTCACAAAAAACAGATGAAAAAAATACACAAAAAATAAAAGAATTAACAATAACCGGATAGAACTTGAGTGCATAAATCTTGCTAAAATGAAATAACAAAACCACACACACAGTACCCAAAACAGGAATTATAGCTTTTAATTTTTTCAATTTTTCCATAATTTAATTCGATAATCTCTTAAAAATCAACGATGTATTAATTCCACCAAATGCGAAATTGTTGGACATTACATAATCAGTCTTGATTTCCCTGCCATCTCCCTGTATATAATCAAGATTTCCGCATTCAGTATCGATTTCTTTTAAGTTCAATGTCGGATGAAACCAGCCCTTATTCATCATTTCTATACTTAAAATTGCCTCAATTGCACCACATGCGCCAAGTGTATGACCGGTATAACTCTTTGTCGAACTTGTAGGAACTTTTCTTTTAAAAACTTCTTCTGTTGCGGTGGTTTCGGCAATATCACCCTGAATAGTCGCCGTTCCATGCGCATTTACATATCCAATTTTGTCTGCAGAAAGGTTTGCGCTTTTTAATGCCAAATCTAATGCTCTACCCATAGTTTTTCTATTTGGATTTGTAATATGTGTACCATCAGTACTTGTCCCAAATCCTACAACTTCAGCATAAATCTTAGCATCTCGTTTTTTGGCATGTTCGTATTCTTCCAAAATTAAAGTTCCCGCACCTTCTCCCAAAACAAGTCCATCTCTATTTTTGTCAAATGGACAAGGAGAAAGTTTCGGTGTGTCATTTTTCAAACTTGTTGCATATAACGTATCAAAAATAGCAATTTCTGTCGGGTGCATTTCATCACCACCACCGGCAATCATAACTGTTTCATATCCATTTTTAATTGCCTCATAAGCATATCCAATCCCCATTGATCCGGATGTGCAAGCGGTTGATGTCGGTATCAACCGACCTATTGTCTTAAAATACAGTGATATATTGACAGCCGTCGTTTGTGACATCATTTTCACATATGAACCGGAGTTCAGCCCCTTTACCTCCTTATCAATTTGCATTCCGTAAAAATCAATAATTGCATCAAGCGACCCTGCAGAAGATCCATAGCTTACACCGGTGTCACCATTTGTAATAATCTCGTCACCCAGCAATCCGGCATCTTCAAGTGCAAGTTCTGCAGTTCTAACTGCCATAATTGAAACAGGTCCCATTGTACGAAGAACTTTTCTATTATATGTTGATGGAATTTCAAAACCTCTTACATATGCAGAAAGTCTTGTATTTAATCTTTTATATTGGTCTAATTTTGTATCATATTCTATACAATTCTCAAGTTTTTGTAACCCTGAAAAAGCTGTATTAATATCACATCCTAAAGGACTTGCTAATGCCATACCGGTAACTACAACACGCCTCATAAATAAAGTCCTCCGTTTACAGAAATCACTTGCCCCGTAATATATGACGCATCTTCGCTCATAAGATAATTAGCAAGACTTGCAACCTCTTTTGCCTGCCCCAATCTTTTCATCGGAATAAGTTTTTTAACTTCATCAACCGGAACATCTTTAATCATATCAGTTTCAATCACACCCGGAGCAATACAATTTACAGTAATTCCACGTTTTGCAAGTTCAAGCGCAAGAGAACGAGTTGCACCGATAATACCTGCTTTTGATGCAGCATAATTTATTTGCCCCCTGTTGCCGGAAAGAGCAGAAACAGACGACATTGTAATAATTCGCCCCCTTATTCTGTTTGAAATCATTGGCATTACAAGAGGTTTCAAAACATTATAAAATCCTGTTAAATTCGTTTGAATAACATCATCCCACTCATCACCTTCAAGCAATGGAAAAACGTTATCTCTCGCTATTCCGGCATTTAAAACAATTCCGTAATAAAGCTTGTCTGCAAGAACTTTTGCGCATTCTTCTCTATTTTTTATGTCAAATTTCAAAATTTCCGCATTTTGCCCAAAAGATTTTATTTCGTCTGCAACTTCTTGTGCTTTTTCTTTATTATGCACATAATGCACATCAATATCAAAACCATTTTTTGCAAGAAATAGAGCTATTTCTCGACCAATTCCACGACTTGAACCTGTTACTAAAACTTTTTTATTTTCACCCACTATTCTAATTCCCCTATATATTTTTCAACATCTTTTGGTTGGAATGCGTTAATTGTAGCTTTGGCAATATACTTACTTTCATCACCATCTTCACCTTCATTATAAATTAAACATTCAAATGAAACAAGCTCGCTATCTCCATAAACCTCTCTTGCAGTAATAATATATGTTTTACCATTTTCAAATTTTTCAAGAGAATTTTCATACAATCTTGCTCCTAACAAAAAACCAATTTTAGGAATTGACATTTTTGCCTTGTAAAAAGCATAACAACCGATTGTTTGCGCCATAAACTCAATCCCAACAAGCGGAGAAACCCCATTAATATCTTTATCAAAAAAGATTTTATCTTTGTGAATAGTGACAGAAGTTTTGACAATCTGTTTTTTCATATCAACATCAATTAATTTATCAATCAAAACCATTGGTTCAGAATGAGGAAGACAAGAAGATGCCGAGAGGCATAGATGCAAAGAGGCATAGTCCGTTTCAGGCATATTTCCCATAATTACAACCGCATTTGTCCCTCCAAAACCAAAAGACGTACTCATACAAGTATTTATTTTTTTATTTTCTGTATTTGAATTTACTAAATTAATTTTTGGCAAATTTTCATCATATTCGTTATCATATTTATGAATAGGTAAATTTCTTTCCCCTTTCAAAATTTGATAGCAAATAAAAGCCTCAATACTTGCTGCCGCACCCAAACAATGTCCCGTAAAAGGTTTTGTTGAGCTTGCAGGAACATTATCTCCAAAAATCTTATAAATTGCATTCGCTTCCATCAAGTCGTTTGAAACAGTTCCAGTTCCGTGCAAATTTATATAATCAATATCCTCAGCCTTTAACCCTGCATCATCAAGAGCTAATTGAATAGCTCTAACCGCTTGAACTCCATCAGGATCGGGAGTGGCAGAATGATAAGCATCAGAAGTTTCACCAATACCAAGAAGAGCTACAATTTCGTTATCAGATTTGCAAATCCGACCGACATTAGTAATCGACTTTACATCCAAGCATTTTTGCATCTTGATATCTTTTGTTAACACAAACAATGCCCCGCCTTCACCCAAACTTATTCCATCTCTGTTTTTAGAAAAAGGATTGGATTTTTCATGCGACAAAACTTCCAATGCGTGAAATCCATATGACGGCATTGCTGCAAGTGTGTCAATACCTCCGGCAATTACAACTTTGCAAACATCATTTTGCAACAATTTTACTGCGGTAGAAAATGCTTTTGTTCCTGAAGTGCAAGCCGTAGAAACACTTGAAGCATAATTTTTTGTACCTAAATACCATTTCAAAAATTCAGCAGGATTTCCAAGTTCTGCGTGGTGTTTGTTTTCAGAATCTTCAAATTCTTGAATACCGGAATTTGTAGTTCCAATAACAATTCCAATTTCATCTTTTTCAAATCCCGACAAATCCAATTTATCAACAAGATACTTTAAAACCCTGTTACATCTCAAATCATAACGTTCAACATCTATTGGCTCAAAATCTTTTTCCAATTTCCCAAAATAGAATTTGCCACCTTTAATAATCGTATCATCAAGAGTTAATTTGTCTGCAAAAACCGCACTCGCATCTGTTATAAAAATCCCGTTCATGCTAATATGTTACCATGAATAATCTGGAATTTCGTATAAAAAAGATTTCTTATTCTTGCGGAGAAGATATAGACTTATCCGCTATTCCAATGATGATGAGAAGGAAACTTTCTCCCGTTGGAAAAATCGCAATGAGTACATTGCTGAAATGCTATGATAACGAAGATGTAAAACTTGTTTATGCTTCAAGATATGGTGAATTGGAAAGAGTTGTAAAACTCATCAAACAAGAACATGAAGAAAACGAAATTTCTCCGACCGGATTTAGTTTTTCGGTTCACAATTCAACAATAGGATTGTTTTCTCTAATGAAAACAATCCATAATTCGTATAACTCGATTGCAGCGGGCGAGAACTCATTTTCTTCAGGGCTTTTAGATGCGGTTATGAATAAAGAAAAAACTCTTTTTTGCTATGCAGATTCTGTTGATAAATATGAAAGCATCTCAATTTTGATTGATTATGATGAAGGTGAAAAAGTTGTAATAAAAGAAAATTCCAATAAATTGTTACCTAACAGTTTTAATGAATTTATAAAAGGCGGAAAATATATTTGTCCGTTATTCGTTATGGAGCGTGTAAATGACTAGATTTATTCGTGGATTTTTGGTTGTAATGGTGTTCACCATATTTGGAATTGGTTCTTTATTATTGAGTTTTTTATTTTTGCCGATTGGTGGAATATTTTTACAAGGAGAAAAAAAACGTGAAAAATTTTCTCACATAATACATAAATTATGGCATATTTACACACAATTTTTCGTTGTTTTAAATCTAATCAAAATAGAAAAACATGGAGTAAAGCAGGTTAAAGGGAAAATTATTGTCGCAACACATCCGACATTTATTGATATATTAATACTTATCGGAATTTATGACAATTCTTTATGTATCGCCAAAAAAGAACTTTTGAACAATATTTTTCTCAAAAACATAATCAAAAATGTATATATTCCAAACAACATTGAGCTTGATGAGTTCAAAAACATTTGTACAAAGGCCCTCAATGACGGTTACAATATAATAATTTTTCCAACCGGAACAAGAACTGTTGAAGGCGAAGAAATAAAAATCCATAAAGGTTCAGCAGCCGTACAAATTGCATCGGGAGCAGATATTTTGCCTGTAAAAATAGTATGCGATTATCCGTTTTTGCAAAAAGGAAAACCAATTTATGATGCAGGGGAAAAAGTTATAACTTATTCAATAACCCAACTTGAACCAATAAAACTTTCTGACTTCAATGAAACTTCCGAAATCAAGCTAAGAAATACAATTTGCGAAAAAATCAAGTTTGACTTTACTCACTAATTAGGTTATAAGTATAAATAGGTGGATTAAGATGAGCTTAGAAAACGAAATTAAAACTCTAATTATCAGTTCATTAGAGTTGGAAGATATAACAACTGATGATATAAAAGATGATGAGCCGTTATTTGGTAGTGGTTTAGGTTTAGACAGTATTGACGCACTAGAACTTGGAATGGCATTAAAAAAGAAATATCATATTGATTTAGGCGAAGATAAAGAAGAAAACAAAAAACATTTTTATTCAGTTAAAACTATAGCTGATTTTGTTAAAAATAATATTCAATAAGGGTTTGTACAAATGGGTAAAAAATATTCACAAGAAGAAATTTTTGAAAAATTAAAAACAATTTTGGTAGACGATTTTGAAATCGCTCCTGAAAAATTAACGCTTGATGCAAATCTTTTTGAAGATTTGGAACTTGATAGTATTGATGCAGTAGATTTAGCCGTAAAATTGCAAGAATTTACAGAAAAGAAAATCTCTCCTGAAAACTTCAAACAAATCAGAACGGTAAATGATGTTGTTTTAGCTATAGAAGAATTATTATAGTGCTAGACAGCTAAGATTTTTAATTACAACCACGAGAGAGGGTTAAATCGTCATACTGAGGACAACAGTCCGAAAAATACTTACACTAACCACAAATTTATGCTAAAATACAATTATGGCAGATATATTTGACAGATTGGCAAAATCAGATTTTAGGAGCAAATTCAAACTCAAACAGACAGATAAAGATTATATCGCACAAAAAGGTTTGGATACTATTGAACGTCATGCTCACGACTTTATTTCTAAACGCCTTGCACCGGCAGAAATCCCTAATGACGGGAAACAAACTCCAATGAAGGGACATCCCGTTTTTATCGCACAACACGCAACCGCATGTTGCTGTAGAGGTTGTCTATCAAAATGGCACAAAATCCCAAAAGGAATAGAATTAACCCAATCTCAACAGGATTATATTGTCGGAATTGTTATGGAATGGATTAAAAGACAAATGACATTTGTAATATCAAAGCACTAATGTTCAAAACTTAGAAGCTTAAATCCACGTTTTTTCTTTTCTAATTCCCTATCAGGAAGTTCATAGCATTTGATACAACGAGCTTCATAAGTTTCATCTCCACCAATCATAATCAATGGAGAATGCTTGTCAGCAGGTTTTCCGTCAATCAATCTTTGAGTTCTTGTTGCATTTTCACAACCACATTTCATACATACTGCGTGCAACTTATGAACTTCTGTAGCTATACACATCAATTCAGGCATACTTCCAAAAGGTTCAGCCTTAAAATCAAGCTCCAAGCCTGTTCCAATAATCTTTTTGCCTTCATCCATAAGTTTTGAAATAACTTTAACAATATTTTTATCAAAAAACTGAAGCTCATCAATTGCAATAACTTCATCTTCCGGTTTTACAACACTCATAATTTGAATAGCATGCTTAACCTTAATTGCATCAAGCCACAAACCATTTCTTGATTCTATGTAATCCCCTTTTGCTCTAGTATCAACTTCCGGCGAAATAACTTTAACTTTTCTTTTTGCAATAATGGAACGCCTAACACGTCTTAAAAGTTCTTCTGTTTTTCCGCAACTCATCGGCCCTGTTATTAATTCAAAACTATATCCGTACATAAATTTTCACCACCACTTAACTATCCCGAAGGATTTCCCAAATTCTCCTTTTAAGTAATTATACACCTTTGAAAATTATTTTAAAAGTAAATTAATGTAAAATTTTATCACGCAATTTTTTCAATCCTGCACCATAGAAATATCTCAATTGTTCAGGGAAATTATCCGCAATGTCAATCATATACATATCATGAACCGCAAGAGCTTTTATCAAAAATGCAACTTCCGAATTTTTTGTCCATAAGACTTTTGGATTTTTAGTTTTATTTGGTTGGGTCATGCCAAAAAGACCTTCATTATCATCTGCCGCCAAGAACAAAAATTTTCCACTCAAATAATACCCCAACATCGGAACTCCAGAGTGTTCAAAAACAGTTCCAAAATTACAAATAAAATTGTCGTACTTAACTATTTTCACATCTAAACCACGATTATACGCATCCAACAAATGTTGTTCAAGGTGTTTAAAATCCTCACCCCAAAGCTCAATATAAATATTTGTTTTGGCATTTTTTATGATTTCAATAATTTTGTCAATAATTTTAGTTCTGCCATTTATAGACAAAATCGGTTCTGTATATTCTTCTTCTTTGATATCAGGAAGTTTCTTTTCTAAAAAATTTATCGTAGAATCAAATTTCCTTTTATAACGCTTTGTTAATTCTTTAGGCTTAATCGGAGTGTAAGTTATCGGTTTGGAATTTGAACTCAAAACAATATTAAGGTTCTCAAGATTTTTAAGTGTGTCATAAGTTCTTGATTGCGGAATATTTGCAAGTTTGCTAATTTCATAACCGGTCGCTGGAAATTTTTTCAAAAGCGCAATATAAACTTTTGATTGATATTCATTAAATCCTAACTCTTTTAATTTTTCAATAACTTCATCCATATTTTTAATTTATCAAATATTTTTAATATTGACAATTATAAATAAAATTGTTACAATTTTGGCTAAAATAAATGAAAAGGTGGTATTATATGGTTGGAAAAAATAAGTTTGCTTTTACTTTGGCAGAAGTATTGGTAACATTGGGTATTATTGGTGTTGTAGCTGCTATTACAATGCCTACGTTGGTGGCTAATAATAGAGAAAAACAATTAATTACTGCGTTAAAGAAAAATAATGCCTTAATTGAACAATCTTTATATATGGTACAGTCAAAATATGGTTATACTGATTATGCAGAAATGTTTGCGATGAACTCAACTCAAGAGTTATATAACAAACTTGCCGAAAATTTAAAAATGTCTAAAAGCTGCGGAACTGCTTCAAACCAAGGTTGCATATCAAATAATATGATAGGCGCCCGCTATAGAAATAATGGTTGGGGAAGTACAGTAAGTATGTCTAATTATGATAAAAGCACAAGTTGGGCGAAAGGGCAGTTAACAAATGGTTCAAGTATATTTTTGCATAATTATGTAAAATCAGGTACTCATAATAATTCTGCCGCTTCTTCTACAAAATGTGGTGTTGCATGGCCTCAATGTAATAAGGACAGTAAAGGTAATTGCGTTTCTAATAAAAAAGATGCAGATGGCAATTATGTATATGGCGGTGTTGGTGTTCAATGTGGTTTAATTGGTATCGATGTTAATGGTCCAAATAAAGGACCAAATCAATTTGGTATCGATGTATATGGTTATGTTGTACAACCAACCAAATTATCAAACTGGGAAAGCTCTACTATAGAAACAATGAGAAATGATAAGTTGTATTACAATAAATACACTCCTGGGAAATATGAAAATAAATAAGTTTTTTATTGTACTACGCTCTCGGATGGGACTGGTTATAGACTTCTTTTAGGTGTTGGGTTGATACGTGAGTGTAGATTTGAGTGTTAGAAATACTTGCGTGACCTAACAATTCTTGAACTACTCTCAAATCTGCACCATTTTCGATTAAGTGTGTCGCAAAACTATGACGAAATACGTGTGGAGTTACGTGCTTTGGAAGATTTATTTTTTCTACAACCTCATTTATTACGTTTCTAACAGTTCTTGTTTGAAGTCTATATCCCGTATTATTTATAAAAACAGGAGAGTTTTCATCTTGTGGAGGAACTGGAAAACCTTTTGGGATTAAGGCTCTTGCGCTTTCAATATATCTTTCCAAATAATTTTTTGCTCTATCTGTAACAAGAATAATTCTTTCTTTTGAGCCTTTACCAAAAACTCTAATTTCATTATGTTCTAAGTTCAAATCACCAAAATTCAAACCGGAAAGTTCAGAAATACGCATTCCTGTAGCCCAAAGAAGTTCTAAAATAGTTCTATTACGGTAGCCGGCAGGAGTTTCAATTTTTGTATTATTGAGAATTTGTTCAACTTCATCCGGTGTCAAAAATTTTGGAAGTGATTTCGGGCGTTTTGGATTATTCAAATTCATTGCAGGATTTGAATCAATTTTTCGTTCTCTGTATAAATATTTGTAAAAAGTTCTTAACGAAGCAATTTTTCTCGCAACCGTAGTCTTTTTATAATTAAACTTTTGTATAAAGTGTATATAATCTCTGATTTTGGAAAAGTTTACATCCTCACAACATTCATCATCCATCCATACTAAAAAGCTTAAAATATCTGAGCAATAGGCTTTTGCGGTATGTTCTGAAAAGTTTTTTTCTGCTATGATATAAGATTTAAAATCTTCTAAATCTTGTTTTGAATTTGAGTTAATTCCCATAATTTGTTATCGCCTTTTTATATACGGTTTCTACTACATTTATATTATTGCATTTTTATAAATAGTATTATACAATACTTTTATAAGAATTAAAATAATTAAATTATCGCGCAGGAGATAAAATGAATTATAGAAAATTATTAATATCGTCTATTGTCGTTATAGCTGCCCTATCTACGCAAGTTAATGCAAAAGAATTACAGGCACAAGTGCAAAGAAATACGACTACAGTACCTAACATTTATTCCCAACAAAATGTTAATGCAGTTAAATCAATTTCCCAGCCGTATCCGGAAATCGCTAAATTGATTGAGTACAACCATTGCGATGAAGCTGATGCTAAATTGAAAGAAATGATTGAGGCTAAACCGAATGATATTAATTTACAAGCTTTAAGAGCCGTTTCTATGGCAAAACAACACAAACTAGAACCTGCACAGTTTGAATTGGACAAATTGCTAAAGAAAGCACCAAGAAACCCTATTTTGCACTATGCGCAAGGGTATGTTTACATGCAGCGTCAAACTGCATCTGACGTTGATTATATCAAAACAACAAGAGGACTTATCAATTCTGCAATAAAAGAATTTGTTACTGCCGTAAATTTGGATTCAAAATACTACCAAGCATATAATGCAATGGGTGTTGCAACATTAAAATTAGGCAACAAAAGTGATGCACTAGATTTGTTCAACACATCTTTAAAAATCAATCCAGGCTTTGCAAATGCTCATGACAACGTTGGTGTTGTTCAAATGATGAATGGCGATTTGAATGCTGCAGAAAAAAGTTTTATGAGTGCAATGAAATATAACACTCACAACCCAACTGCTTGGTATCACATGTCACAAGTTGAAACTCGCAGAGGAAATTATTCAAAAGCTTTAACATGGGTTAACCACTCATTACACGTAAACCCAAATTCATCACCTGCCTTAACTTTACAAGGTGAATTATATTTGAAACAAGGTAACCAAGCCGCTGCAATTAATTCGTTCAAAAAAGCACAACTTGTAAAACCTGAAAACGCAAGACCTTATATGAACCTTGCTACAATTTACGAAAATCGTGCAGATGAAGAATTTGCGATGGAGCAATTGAAAACAGCTCTTGCAATTAATCCAAACAACTCTGAAAGCAAATTAAGAATTGCAAATATGGCATTACATATCAGAAAATATGATCAAGCTCTTGATTATTATTCAAAACTTGTTGGAGATTCAACATACAATGATGATGCAATTGTCGGTCTTGCAAACACATATTACGAAATGGCTAAAGATCGTGGCGAAAATAACGGAATCACAACAAACAAAGAAGTTTATCTCGCTTATGACTACATAAACAAGGCAATTGAAAAATGTCCTGAAGATTTGGAATTACATCTTGCAAAATTAAAACTTGCAAAACTTATTCACCAAGATCCGCTTTCTCGTGACAGTTTGAACTACATTGTTCAAGCAGCCGGAAACAACTTGATGGATAGTGTAATCAAAGGTGAAGCATATTTGGCTTTAGGCAGAGAAAAAGATGCTGTTTATACATTTGAAAACGCAGTTAATTTCTCAAATTCAGTTGATGACGATTTGTATTTAGCAGAAATTCTTGTTCATAATAAACAATTCAGAACTGCAAGATTAGCTTTGCAAAAAGCATTGATGAAAGATCCTGATAACATTATTGCTAAAAACGGTATTGAGTATATCAATCTTTGCGAAACTAAATCAAACGAATTTTTCGATATTGCACAACATGAATATCAAGAAAACAACTACGCATCAGCAATTGAATACTGTAACCGTGCAATCGACTTCTATCACAATAGCCCTCAAATCGCTAAGTTGAAAGCTATGTCTTACGAAAAAGAATTGAATTACAGAGGTGCAGTAAAATACTATCAACAATACTTAGCACTTAACCCTAACGCTGCTGATAGAGCCGATATTATGAAACGTATCGAAAAAATGCGACCAAAATCTAACTAGCAAATAAAATAGACAGAGTATAGAAATTTCCTAAACTCTAAATAAACATTAAAACCCAGACTAAAAATGAAAAAATTCGATATTCGAAAAACATTTGATATATTTTTGAGAGAGCCCATCAGTGTATTAACTGAGGGGCTATTTCAACTCGTGAATATAGAAAACAATATATTCAGTCAAAAGCCTTATGTAAACGTTGATTTTGTAAATAGAAAAACGCAAATTACAGTCGTTAATAGCGAAAAAATGTATAACTTATTCCAAAAAGTTCTATTCAAAAAGAAACTTCAAGAACAAAAGGAAAAAGCTCTAAATTCAAAGTAAAAAACATCATTATTTAATTCTTCATATGTTATTTACTAACTATTCTGCATTTATGCCTACAAAATCCCATTTTTTCGTACTAAATAATCCCTTATCAGTGATTTTTAGTTCAGGAATTACCGGTAATGACAAAAATCCCATTGTCATAAACGCATCATCCAACGAACATCCTAGATTTTTTACTGCCTTGTTTAAATCTTCACAATGCTGCAATACATATTCTATATCGTTATCAGAAATCAAACCGGCAATAGGCAACGGTAGTCGTGCTACAACTTTTCCATCTTTTACAACAACTTTTCCACCCTGCATTTTTACCAATTCAACAGATGCGGTGTACATATCTTTGTCATTTGTACCAATAATAATCATGTTATGTGAGTCGTGTGCTACAGTTGAAGCTATCGCACCTGCTTTTAGGTTAAAACCTTTTACAAAGCCTTTTCCGATATTTCCTGTTGCTCTGTGACGTTCCATAACAATAATTTTTAAAACATCTTCATCAATATTACTTTGGAGTAATCCATTTTCAAATTTCGCTTCACACACAGACGATTTTGTTACTAACTGATGAGGAATAATTTCGATTGTATTAACAAGTTTTGAAGTTCCTTTGATTTCAAAGTCTTTCGGCTCAATCCAACGAACGTTAATAGAACTTCTTACAGATGGTTTTTCAAATTTTGTAAATGCTTGAGTTAATTTTCCATGTTCAGCGGCAATTTTTCCATCTTTAATAACAATTTCTGGCATAAATGTTTTTAAATCAGGCATAATCAATAAATCTGCCTTATATCCTGGAGCAATTGCACCTTGATTTTTCAAACCAAAGTATTCTGCCGTATTCAAACTTCCGATTTGAACCGCTTTTACAACATCAACACCTGCATCTACCGCACGACGAACCATATCATTAATATGAACTTTCAAATCTTTTGGATGTCTGTCATCTGTAACAAACATACATTTTCTTGTATTTTTTTCTTTCAAGACAGGAATTAGCGCATCCAAATCTTTTGCGGCAGTGCCTTCTCTAATCATAATATACATACCAAGACGAATTTTTTCTATTGCCTCAGCAGGAGTTGTACATTCATGATCAGACTTAACTCCACTTGCAATATATGCACACAAATCTTTTCCACTCAAAAACGGAGCATGCCCGTCAATTCTTTTGCCTTTAGAACGAGCTAAATCAAGTTTTCCCAAAACAGTTTTGTCCAAATTCAAAAGCCCTGAGTAATTCATCATTTCAGCAATTCCAAGTACCCAAGTACTATCTATTAAAAGAGCTAAATCATAACTGTTTAAATCAAAACCGGAAGTTTCATAAGGAGTAGCCGGCACACAAGAAGGAAGCATCGTAAAAACATCCAACGGCAAGTTTTTTACTGCCTCGTGCATATAGCTTATACCGTGAAGCCCTAAAACATTTGAAATCTCGTGCGGATCAATTATAACTGTTGTAGTTCCGCAAGGGACAACAGCTTTGGCAAATTCATGCGGAAGCACCATAGAACTTTCCAAATGCACATGACCATCAATAAAAGCGGGGCTAACATATGCACCTTTTGCATCAATTTCTTTCTCGCCTTCGTAATTTTCACCAATTCCGGCAATAACTCCGTCACAAATTGCAATGTCGCCCTTATGAATTTCTTCTGACAAAACATTTATAATATTTGCATTTTTTATTACAAGATCAGCTTTACGTTTTCCACGTGCCGTTTCTATTAATTTCTCAAGTCCGGACATTTTATTTCTCCTATATTGAGAAGATTATAGCACGAAAAACAATAAAATAACAAAATTAACGAATATATTTTCTCGTCATAATAACATTTCCGCCCTCATCATAAGCATTAGTTCCAAGCCAATGCGCAATAAGTTTTCCTTGCGGATTATAAATAAAAGTTTCTTCCTTAGAAACACGCAACCCCATATTTACTAAAGTTCCATCAATTGAATATTTGTAAGATTTGTAAGGGAAACTCAACCCGTCACGAACTTCCATATAAATCAATTTACCATTTTTATCATAATACCAGACATGAAGTTTATCTTCATTATAAAGCACTGCATAAGTACTATCCGAGAAAAATGCCAATGCTCTATCTTGTAAAGAAACATTTCCTTGCAAAGCATATCCAATATTTTTTTCATAATCTTTATCCAAAAGATTTTGAGAAACAAGTTCTTGAGGGAGTTTTTCTACCGGAGAATTTTGTAACTCTTGTCTTGCGGTGTCTACATTATAATTTACGCCACCAGTCAAAAATGTTTCAGCATAACAAGGCAATGTTATAATTAATAGTATTGTTAATAAAAATTTCTTCATATATATTATTTTTATTGCATATTTTTAATTTGTCAATATAATGTAAGTAAAGAAAGTTTAAGAAGGATTAAATATATGGAAAAAGTTATTCAATACGAAACTCACGGAACTTGTTGCAGATTGATGCAAGTAAAACTAAATGATGATGGAACAATAGCTGATGTTGATTTTTTAGGCGGTTGTCCTGGAAATTTAATGGGAATTAAACACCTTGTAAAAGGGATGAAAATTGATGATGTAATCGCAAAATTTTCAGGAATTAAATGCGGTGACAAACCAACAAGTTGTCCAGACCAATTGGCAAAATGTTTGAGCGAACTCAAAGCATCATTATAATAAAAGAAAATTTTATCAAAACTGAACCTCTGCAATTGCAGAGGCTCTTTTTGTATAAGAAGGTGTGTAGAAAAACTTATTTATTAGTGCTATTAAGGTCATTTCCATTTCGATAACCAATTCCGGCTCTATAACCGGAAATAAAATACATAAATGGTAACGCTGGCTCTATCCACTTAAAACCTGATAAAATTCCTGCAGTTGCAATATCATCAGCATGTAAAGCAATATCCAAAGCCTCCGGCTTACGTTCTCCATATAATGTTTTCTGATTTTTCTCCCCAAATAACGGATTTATGCACTTTTTACTAACATAATTAGCTATATAGCTTCCTCCGACAATTCCGGTAGCCGTAATCCCAGACAATATAACAACCAATTTTTTCATCGGGGTTAAAGGTTTAATTTTTTTTGCTTTTTCTAACCTTTCAGAAATAAATAATGCACTACCGGCTCCGACATTACACAAGAAAATATTTGCTAAATACTGATATAATCCCTCTTTAACCTTATTGGCAGTTCGTTTTTTGCGCAAATCTGCGCTTTCTCCTCTATTAACCACTCTATCGGCAACAATTCCACCTGCAACTCCACCTGTAACAGGAATTAACCCCAATAGAGAAAGTCGTTTAATCTCAGAAAAAATCTCCTTTGAATTTAAGTTTTTCTTTTCAGGCAAAATTACCTCAAAAAGTTCTTTTTTCGCAGGAGATGTAGGAAGTTTGTTTGTTAGTGTATCTATTTGTTTTGGTGAAAGTTCTCTAACTTTAACTCTTTCCAAAGCCTCAAGAACTTTTTTGTCAGTAGTCTTTTCGGTTTTTAAAAACTTGTTTACGGCTGATGTTTGAACTTTTTGAAGTTCTGACAAAGGAACTCTTTCCATCAAACCTTTAAAAATCTTTTTTCCATTAATTTTTAAGCCTCTAGTTCCCAACAACGATGCACCGATTGTAGATGAAATAATTATGACATTTTGCGCAAATTTTTGTTTAGCTGTCTTTTTATCTTTCTGAGCAGATTTTACAGAATTTACAACTCCAAAAGCTCCGCCAGTCCCAATCAACAAAGCCGGCATCTTTTTATCGAGTTTATTCAAAATAATTGGTTGATCAACATATTTACAAATTGTAGTAATTTTCATGCTTTTCCTTATTTGTTAGTTTAAACTAACTTTATGCGAAAAAGAGTTTTTTGTCAAGCAAAAAATCAAAAAATTTTATTACAAATCATCCAATGACTTTTCGTCTAACAAAATGTCATGTCCCATATTGTGCATCAAATCAAGATATGCGTCATAATAAACTTGCATATCGCTAATGTATTCATTCAAAATTTCTTGGTGAGAATTTTCTATAATGAATAAATTTAGCAAAGAAGTTTTTCCATTTGCATAACGTTGTTCAGACATTTTTAGAATGTTATCAGATTCTTTAAGAATGGCTTTATAATATCCCATATTCTCTTTAGCATACTTAAAGTTGTTATAATCCTCTTTTAGCGCAAATTTTAATTTATTTTCAAAAGAAACTTTATCAATCTTCGCCCTATCAAGAATAATTTGCGCACGCTTAATTTCCGGTCTGTATGAATACAAGACAGGCAAATCAAAATACCCTCCAACATACGCACCATGATACTGTCCGTCACCCGAAAACGCATAACCGCCTTGTACAGTCAAATCAGGAATAGGCTTATGTTTTGCAACCGAAAGATCTCGTTCAGATTTATCAATATTATCATATGCGATTTTAATCGAATAACTATATTTCATCGCAACTTCTTCAATCGTAGAATATTCAGGAAGCTGAATATCTAACAAAGAAATATGCTCCTGAAACAATGAGCTTTCACGAGTATCATACATTGTAGATGTATCTTTTAGGTTCAAAACTTTATTAAAATGGAATTGCGCATATATCAAATTTGCTTTTGCTTTATTTAAAGAAATTAATTGTTTCTTATGTTTTATATCAGATTGCAATTTTTCAACTTCATAGTTTGGAGATGTTTTGGGCTTTGCCTCTGCAACTTGGCGCATTTTTCTATAAAGTTGTTCTCTTTGTTGCAAAATAGAAACAACAGATTTCATATAAACAACATCAAAATATGCACTCATCACCTCTAGTTTAAGGTTCAATTCTTCTTGCCTGATTTTATCTTCCATCAAACTCAGATTAGCTATTGCAGCTTTTTTGCGAACACCTCTTTTGGCAATCTCAATAGGTAAAGCAACACCGGCTTGACTTGCATTTGAACGCCCAATATTACCAACTAAAACAGAAGATTGCAACTGCGGATTTTTCAGTGCATTAGCCATCTTCACTTCTTGTTTCAAAATATCAATTTCTTTGCGTTTTGCCTGTAATTCAAGATTATTCTCCAACGCAAGATGAACGGCATCATCTGCAGAAACCTTTACGATATCTGCTTTTGCGGGCAAAAATGTAATTATAAATACTGCAAAAAATATAACTATCTTTTTCATCAGAAATATTATACAACAAATATCAGATTGTTTGTTGTGGATATCCGATTGCATTTATCAAAATATCAATAACTTTTGGCATTTGGCATTTAAAAGAGTAATGCCCATTTTTTAGCGAACACTGCTTGCAATCACATTTGATAGAATAGCATTCAATTGCTTGCTCTGTCCAACTTTGTGTAATCGATGACGAAATATCTCCGTTATTTTGCGGATAAAATACATCTTCCATAAGAACTACCCCAATATTTAACCCATTAGTATTTTAAAACAATTCAAAAATGTTTTAATCCTACAAATGACGTATATTGGATTTACTCAGAAAAAATTACTTGTATAATTCCTCACGTTTTTTCAAAACAACCGGATTTTTCAAATAATCATCATACTTGTTGCGCATATTAATATAACCTTTTGGAGAAATTTCAATAATTCTGTCTGCAACTGTTTGTATTAATTGATAGTCCTGAGATGTGAATAGAATTGTTCCCGGAAAGTCAATCAAAGCATTGTTTAATGCCGTAATACTTTCCAAATCAAGATGGTTTGTCGGTTCATCCAAAATCATTACATTTGCTTCTGCAATCATCATTTTTGCAAACAAACATCTAACCTTTTCGCCACCTGATAGAACATTGACTTTTTTATCCGCATCTTCACCTGAAAACAACATTCTGCCCAAATATCCACGTAAAAAATTTACGTGCTGATCCGGTGAATAATCTGCAAGCCATTCCATGATGGTTTTGTTATTTTCAAAATAAAAATTGTTATCTTTCGGAAAATATGAATGAGTTGCGGTTACCCCCCAAACAACTTCTCCACTATCAGGTTTTACTCTATCTTCCAAAATATCAAAAAGATTTGTAATAATGAAAGGATCTCGAGCAATAAACGCAACTTTTTCACCTTGATTAACTTCAAAACTCAAGTTTTTAATCAAAAGTTCATCATCAACTGTTTTGTAGAGATTTTTAACTTGCAAAACATCTTTGCCAGGAATTTTGTTATAAGTAAACCTAATTCTCGGATATTGTCTTGAAGATGGCTTAATTTCCTCCAATGACAACTTATCAAGCATATTTTTTCTGGAAGTTGCTTGTTTTGCCTTTGAAGCATTTGCACTAAAACGTGCAATAAAAGCCTTCAGCTCTTCCATTTTTTCTTCAGTTTTCTTATTTTGTTCTTCCTTTTGCTTTTTAATTAGTTGGCTCGCTTGTGACCAGAAAGAATAGTTTCCGGTATAAAGCTGAATATTTTTGTAATCAATATCTGCCATATGCGTACAAACATTATCCAGAAATTTTCTATCGTGCGAAACAACAATAACGAGGTTAGGAAAATTAATCAAAAATTCTTCCAACCACGCAATAGTATTCAAATCAAGGTGGTTAGTCGGCTCATCTAATAGCAGAATATCAGGGTTACCAAATAACGCTTGCGCCAATAATACACGCACCTTTTCGCTACCGGAAAGTTCTGACATCAATTCATAGTGCATTTCATCAGGAATTCCCAAATCTGAAAGCAAAGAGGCAGCCATAGCTTCAGCTTGCCAGCCATCAAGTTCTGCAAATTCTTCTTCCAAATGCGCAACCTTTATACCATCTTCATCATTAAAATCAGGTTTTGCATACAAAGCATCACGCTCTTGCATAATATCATAAAGCTTTTTATGTCCCATAATCACTGTATCAATAACCTTGTAGTTATCGAATGCGAAATGGTCCTGACGAAGAACTGCAATTCTTTGCCCTTTAGAAATATGAACTTCGCCAGAAGTTGGCTCAATTTCACCAGAAAGCACTTTCAATAATGTACTTTTTCCGGCACCGTTTGCGCCAATAACACCATAGCAATTTCCAGGAGTAAATTTTATACTAACATTTTCAAATAATGTTTGTGAACCGAATCTTACGGTTAATTTATCAGTTGTAATCATAGATTCAATTGTAGCATAAAAATAAAATTATAGGAAAATTTTTGCAATCTTAAAAACGTTATTTCAATTTTGATTATATCATGTCTAAATTGTAAATTTTTAAGTGAAAATTTTGTTTAAATTCCTAAACTCATTAGCATTTTGACGTATTTTGCTTTTTAGAAAACTTTTCTAACTATTTTGGGAAAATTTTTCAGTTTTTACACTAAAATATATATTTGGAAGCGATTACTCTGATACTTCATGTATAACTCGGTCTATACAATTTTTGTAATCTGCATTGTTGGTTGTAGAAAGTTCGCAATTATGCTGAATACTTTTTAACTGTGTATTTATTTCAGAACTTGCATTATTTTCAATATATTCCATTACGCAATAGTGATATGAACTATTACCATCAAATTGAAAATGGGAACAATACTCACTACCTGTATTATAGTAGTTTAATATAGATTTTTCTTTTGGTGTAACGGTTTCTTGAGTTGTATTAGCAGTAATTGATTGTGAATTTTGAGAGGACTGCTTCAGTGTATTTCCTAAATTGGCTAAACCAAATATTAATCCAAATAAAACAAAACCAATAAGAAATCGAAGAAAAATATTTTGTTTTTCATAAGCTCTTGTAAAGTCGAACCTATGACGGCATAAAGGATGTATGGTATATGCAAATAAACAAATATATATCAATGGATTTGTGTATGCTGGTGGAAAAATAAATGCTAAAAGGAAAGTAAATGCAAAACCAATGATTATTGATAGTATGACTGAACAAAAGATATTTAATAATTTGAAGTTTTCTTCTTTTACAGGTTCAATATTTAATCCTTTACCGCAATTAGGACAAAAATTCACTCCAGTTTGAATTTTTGTGTGGCAGTGTGGACAGTTTATTTTTTTATCATTCATATATACTCCTTACAATTCAAAAATTAAGAATGTTTTGACTTTACTTAATTACCAGTATTATTAAAATAAATCTCACTTGTCATATCGCAAATATGTTTAACCATTTGTCCTCCTAAGTCCTCAAAACATTTATTATCGTTTTCTTTGCATTTTGAACCCTCCATCATCAATGATTGAAATGTAGGATATTTCATCGCAATCGGAATTAGTTTTTCGATTTTACTTTCATTTTCACTGTAATTAAGAGAATACATACTAAATAAGGCTAAAGAAGATAATTCTTCATGTATATTGTAAGATAAAGACTTCTCGTACCATGAAATTGCATCTTGAAGCATGCTTTTATCACTTTCAGTAAAATAGGCACTTAAAGCTACAAAACCAGCTAAAGCATATAATTCATGTGGGTAATTACTTAGATCAACATAAGGTTTTAAATACTGGTATAATAAGACATAATCTGCCCATTTAAATGCGTATTGTACAGTAAGTTTATATTGTTCTTCTCCTGCATTACTCAATACAAATTCAGACCATTTTTTATTACCTAAATTCTTAATTGGTTTATTATACATTTTAGGAATAAAATAACTATTTGGAGTTGCAAAATTTATGTTTTGTCCATCTGTTCGTTGCCATGAAATAATTCCTAATAAATCACCTCTGTTATTTAGCAGTGCCCCGCCACTTGAACCAGGTGAAGATGGAGCAGAAAATTGTATATTTTCTTGAGAAAATTGACTAATCATTCCATCTGAAAAAGAAAATTCAATACCTTGAGGGTTTGATATTGTATAAACTTTTTCACCTACTTGGGAATAACCATATGGTATGGTTATTGGAACAAAGTCTTTTTTAGTAGTATTCAATGTTAAAATTGCAATATCTTCAAGAGGGTTAATATACTTAAAACCATCAACATAATATTCTTCTCCATTAGTTGTTTTTACTTTTATATAGTCTGCTTTTGCTATTACATGAAAACAAGTTACAAATGTTCCATCACTATTTAAAATAACTCCACTTCCCTGACTGCCCCCTTTTGCGTTTGGTGCCTCAATATATAACATAGATTTTACTTTCTGTTTGTATATATCAGCAGGAATAGAGCTATTATTAGTTATCATAGCATTTTGCTCAGATTTTTTTATACTTGGCTGGCAAACATAAGCATAGGTTACTTCTCCTTTTGATAAAGGATTTACATTCATCCATTTTAAACTGTTATTTGGAATATTCACCTTTTGTTCAAAATGACCATCTTTGTAATATGTTTTCCCAGTTTTAATCGTGCTTTTGGCATTATTACAATCTACGAGAACCAAATTACTGAAATAATCTTCATTTGGTCGAAAATTATTAGAACCGTCATTATAGCTTTTGGTCTGTATAGAATAAACATTATCAGAACTTGGTAAATAAAATTTTGTTAAACTGTCTGTATCAACATAAAATCCCGTTTCTAACTGAACCCAATTCTCTGCAAATGTTGGTAATGTTGATATTATTAAACCAATAAATAGTAAATTTAACTTTTTCCTAATTTTCATTAATTTTCTCCTTGTTAATAGACATCTTTAACTTTGCAAACTAAATTTGAAACCTCTACCTTATAAACAGGATTGATGGAATAAAAATTTGTAGTAATGCTTAGTGTTCTTGTTATATTAGTCCCGTATATATTTAAATGATCATATTCGCTATTGCTCATTGGAAAAGAATAACTTCCTGTTGTTAAATATTGAAATGTAGTATCACATTCAACCTTATAGGTATAATTATTATACGAGGAAGAATATGAAAAATCTTCAATCCTTAAATCAATATCTAGGGTGCATCCACTGTAACCGTTATTAACAAAATTTTTATCACATCTTAAATTTGTATCTTTTATTTTGAGTTGTGGTACCGCAATTGCAACATTTGCAGTAATGACTAATAATGTTACAACTAACCATGTTCGTTGTTTCATAACCATTCCTTTTCAAATTACTTACACTTCTTGATTTTTAAACGGATATTTTTACTTACGACTAAACCTATCTAAAACTTTAACATCAATCGGGTAATATAACAAAATTGTTACATTCTTGTCTCCAAACAGCTTAAATTTGGTAAATATGAATAAAAAGTAAATAAAATTTTTAATTAAAGAGATTGCGGAAGCTGGGTTCGCTGAATTTAAATCTGCAATAATTTCTTCAAAGGATAAATGTATCGAAAGCATTAAAAAAGAGCCTTTCGGCTCTTGATTTTAAATGGTGGAGGTTAGGAGATTCGAACTCCTGACCCCCTGCGTGCAAAGCAGGTGCTCTACCAGCTGAGCTAAACCCCCACATTTGGGTTGTGACATCTGCCACAATTTCTATTATACATGCTGATTTTTTTTTGTAAACCCCTTTTTTTAAAATTTTTTATTTTCAATATAACAAAACTTCACTACACTTATCTACTCTATCATTTTTACCATATTAATTAATTTTCTACTATTCAATAATATTATTATAAAAACGCCCCAAGATATTATCTCAAGGCGTTTTTCAAGTTTTTGAATTTTTAAATCAAATTTCAGCAACTAAAATGTGCTTACCATTTCCATATTAGAACCATTTACTACATTAGAAAAATCAAAATTGTTCATTGTAATATTTTGTTCTGAATACATTACGTTATCAAAAACCAATTCATCACATTGTTTCAATGTCATTAATGACAAATTTTTAGCAGTTTTAGTATCAACGATTAATCTTTTTACTCTCATATTTTTTGGCAATGAAGTTATTTTTGTGTTTTTGATATTAAATACATTTGCTCTTATATCTGTATTTAATTTTTCAATGTCGCTTTTTTCCATTGTGAAACTATCTGTCCAAATATGTTCTGGCAACTTACCAATTTTTGCATTTGTCATATTTACAAATTTTGCATCAATTGGCTTTTCAATTCTTTTAATTTCTGCACCTGTCATGTTCAATGTATTAGAAACCCAACCGATTGAAAGTTTGCCAATAGTTGCTTTTGACAAATTCAAACTTCCATCTACATGATCCAATTCCAATGTTTTAATATTGCAACCTGACAAATCCAAGTCGCCACCTTGATAATTGTTAATCATTTCTTGATAATCTTTTTTCATTTAATTTTCCTCCAAATTTATTCTATTATAATTACATATAAACTTTAATTTTTTCATCATACAAATATATGTTTTTTATAAAATTTTTAATTAAAAAACTAAATCTTTTTCAAGTATTTCTAATATAAAATTTAATCTGTTTTTATTCTTCTCATTCCACCAACCGATTAGTGCCTCAAATGCAGTCGCTTGCCTATATTCAGCTTGAATATGCCGCCTTCCGATTGGGATAGATAAATTCCTTGCTCGTCTTGCAATTTCATGTTCTTCTTCTGTCAAAATTTCATCTAATTTTTGCAATAAAATTGCTTGAAAACCAGCTTTTACATTTTCGGTTGTAATTTTATGCAATTTTTTAGAATTTTCTGTAATTTTTGTCGTTTTTTCTCTTACAAAAAGTTCCCAAACTGCATCACCTAAATATGCGTAATTTCTTAAATTCATTTCTTCCATAAAAAGAGTTTACTACAAATATTGTTTTTCTGAAAAAATTATGCTTTAATTTTTTAAAGAAAGAGGGATTTTTATGAAAAAAATCGTTATATCCATAACTATTTTAACATTGTTTTTAACATCAAATGTTCAAGCAGGAACAAAGCCGATTACTATTGATAATACAACGTCTTGCAGTTGTAACAAACAAACAAAATGTATTGATTTAATGACATCTATGTACAACAAACATGCAACTTTATATAATGTTTTAAATCTATCAAATGATCAACAAAAATGTAAAGATGTAATTGACAAAAAACGCTATGAAGAATTAAAAAAACAATTCCAAGAATATGAAAAAGAAAAATATGTTCTTGATAACATGTGTAAACATAATGCAAGCGAAAAAGCTTTAAAAAAACAAAAAAAAGTTGTTGAAAATATCGAAAAAAACATGCAAGAAATTGACAAAAAATATGATAAAGAATTTAAATCAATTCTAAACTCTGAACAAAAGGGCAAATATAATACTGTTAGAAAAATGGAGAAAAAAGAAGTTAAATATTGCATTAAAAATAAAGCTTTTTATAAACGAGATCCAAAACTTCGTCCATTTGGAGAAAAAATGTATTCCGGCGAACAAAATGAAGTTCTTTGTCCAAAACACAACAAGTGGCATTTATTTGGATACAAACATAAAATCGACTAAAATTATAAAATTTTTAAATCAATAAAAACGGTACTATTTTGTTGAAATAGTGCCGTTTTGTTGTTCAACTCTGTATTTTTTAACTTTCAAATAGCCCAACAGAATAACCTCTTACGGTAATGTTTATAACCTAAGATAAAGTACATAATCTAATATGGTTTTTTAAAAAATATTTTTTCGTGAATTTTTTAGAAAAAATTCATTACACAAGGAGGTAAAAATGACAATTAAAAAACTTACTGTGGCAGCTGCAATTGCCGTTGGAATAGCAACGTGTTCCTTGAATCAAGCAATGGCGGCTTGTCCTTGCGCAACACCGGAAACTCCCGCACCTTGCGCAGAACCATTACCGGTAGTAACAGGTCCGGCATGTCCATGTGAAACTGTTAAACCTAACACATGTACAAAATGCAAAAAAGCAATGCCTGATTGCGATTGCAAAAAACAAGAAGCAAAACCTTGCGATCCATGCGAAAAACCAAAGAAACAGGACTGCGGTTGCCCTGATGAAATTAGTTGTGACAAACCGGCAGAACCGGCATGTGCTATTTGTCCGCAAACAGGAAAACCTGACAGAAAAGATATGAAACAAGTTTATGGTTACCCTAATGCAATTTATGGTACAAACAACTACGTAGGTCAACCTGCAAACTCAATCTTTTCGACAGACACACCTCACGCAGCAACTGCAAGAGCTTTATCATCTGCAATTAACGGCACAACAGTTGCTACAGATGGTAAAATTACAGGAGCAGCAACACAAATGCCATGTTTAAACGAAGCTCCTACACGTCATAACGGTATTCCTATCGACAGAAACGAAAGATTGATGGATGGTAATAATTGCCCTATTGATTTTCAATCATCAAATTCAATTGATGCAATAAAGAAAACTTTTGTTCCCTATGAAATTCCAAACCAAGTAATGCAAACAACAGGAGCTGCTGCAAACTTAGGCGGCTGTCAATTCCCTGATGTTCCGAACGGTTTTTGGGCTGCATGCGATATCGACAAATTGGCAATTAATGACGTTGTTGTCGGCTATCCTGACGGTTATTTCAAACCGAACAGACATATTTCTCGTGCAGAATTTGCAACAATTTTGGTTAAAGGTTTCAACTTAGACAAATGCGATATGCCACGTGAAGGTTTATTTAAAGATGTACCAAAAAGCAACTGGGCTAACGCAGCAATTGCCAAAGCAGTTGATGAAAACTTGTTGAAAGGCTACCCAGATGGCAACTTTAAACCAAACCATCCTGTAACAAGGGTTGAAGCACTTGCAACAATTGCCAAAGGTATGACTTGTGATATCGACAAATGTAAAGCTGATGAAATTTTAAGTAAATATGCAGATGGCGGTTCTATTCCAAATTGGGCAAGAATACCGGTTGCAAAATCACTTGAAAATGGGGCTTTGAAAGACATGCCTAATCCGAATATGATTATGCCTAACAAAGAAGCATCTCGTGCAGAAGTGGCATCAATGATGCAAACAGTTCGTGTTGCTTTAGGTTACGACACAAACCCTAAAACTGCAAACAACATTTGTCCGGCTTGTCCTGTGAACAAAAATGCTTTTGTAGAAAATGAAGAAATCGTAAAAATCCCTACATTAAAGGTTAAAATGATTGACCAACTTACTGCAAAATCATCCCATGTAGGACAATACTTCAGAGCAAACACTCTTGAAGACGTAACTATTAATGGCGTAACATACCCTTGCGGATCAACAGTAACAGGTCAGGTAGTAGAAGTCATCAGACCTTCAGGTTGTGATAAAGGTGCATTAAAATTGTCATTCACAAACATTAAAAATGGTGATTGCAAAACAGAATTACCAAAACAAATCTTGCAAGCACAAGTTAATAAATCAAAACAAGTTAACCCTGTTGCAAGATTGGTAGAAATGCCGTTTACACTAGCAGGCTCATTAGTTGGTGTAGCAGGTAGAACTGTTGGTGGTGTAGTTACAAACTTAGGTAACGCAGTGGAAAACGTTTCAAATGACGCAGGTTATATGTTAGGACATGCGTTTCAAGGTCAATTTGGTGCAGCAGCTCGTAACTTAGGTGACGGCTTGTGGGAAACAGTAAAAGCTCCTGTTGACGTAACAAGAACTGCATTATCTGGAACAATGGGCTTATTCCAAACTACAGGCGACGAATTTGCTTACCTTGTTGACCCTCGAGGATATAAAATATCCGCAGTTAACCCAAGAGAACACATTACTATTGCTTTCGGATGTAATGAGTAGATGCTAAATATTTCATTCCCTTCCCTTTTGAGGGAAGGGATGGGGATGGGTGCTATCCCACAAGGGAAAAAGCAGCTAAATCGGTAGGTCGAAGTACCTACCCCGACAGCAGATAATTTCATTAATCGGTTAGTTTAGTCCGACAATGAAATAAAACATTACAAAAGAAAGACACAGTACCAATTGTTCGTTGTCTGAGGAAATCCGGTATCTTAAAAAAAAGATATCGGATTTTCTGTTAGTTTATTTTTGAGATTATAAAAATTCCCTCAATTTACCACTTGAAAAGTAAAATAATTTATGACAAAATTGCATGAAAAATAAAGGTTTACTAATGGTATAGGAGAGATAATTATGTCAACATTTATTGAAGATGTTTATGCAAGACAAATACTTGATTCAAGGGGTAATCCAACTGTTGAAGTTGATGTTAAACTTACTAACGGAATAAAAGGAAGAGCCGCAGTTCCATCAGGAGCATCTACAGGCATTTTTGAAGCTCTTGAACTTCGTGATGGTGATAAATCAAAATTTATGGGCAAAAGTGTTCAAAAAGCCGTTGATAATGTTAATAATATTATTGCTCCTGAATTGGTTGGAGAAAAAGCTTCTCACCAAAAAGAAATTGATACATTCATGATTGATATGGATGGAACAGAAAACAAATCTAAATTAGGTGCAAATGCTATTTTAGGTGTGTCTTTAGCAGTCGCAAAAGCTGCTGCCAAAGCTTATGACATGGCTTTATACAGATATTTAGGCGGTATTAATGCTTTAACTTTGCCTGTTCCAATGATGAATATCATTAATGGTGGTGCGCACGCTGATAACAATATTGATTTTCAGGAATTTATGATTGCTCCTGTAGGCGCAGAAAGTTTTTCTCACGCTATTGAAGTGGGTTGTAATGTTTTCCATACATTAAAATCAGTGCTTAAAAATAAAGGGATGGCCACTTCTGTTGGAGATGAAGGTGGTTTTGCTCCAAACTTAAATTCTAATGCAGAAGGTATTGAAGTTATTCTTGAAGCTATAGATAAAGCCGGTTATAACACAAACCAAATCAAGATTTGCCTTGATGTTGCATCTTCTGAGTTTTACGAAGATGGAAGATATAACTTAAAAGGCGAAGGAAAATCTTTTGATAACAAAGAAATGACAGACTTTTTAGCCGAATGGGTAAACAAATATCCAATCATATCAATAGAAGACGGTATGGCAGAACAAGATTGGAACGGATGGGAGATGTTAACCAAACGAGTTGGTTCTCATTGCCAACTTGTTGGAGATGATTTGTTCGTTACTAATACAAGAAGGTTGGCTGACGGAATTAAACGCAAAGTTGCTAACTCAATTTTGATTAAAGTAAACCAAATCGGAACATTGTCAGAAACATTAGATGCGATTTCAATGGCTCACGCTGCCGGTTATACATCAATAATTTCTCACCGATCTGGAGAAACAGAAGATACATTTATTGCAGATTTGGCAGTTGCCGTAAACAGTGGACAAATCAAAACCGGTTCTGCATCTCGTTCTGATAGAATGGCTAAATATAATCAACTATTAAGAATTGAACAAAAACTCGGTTCAGCAGCGAAATATTTAGGTATTCAAGCATTTAACGGACAAAAATAAAGTTATGTTATTCCGAAGAGTGAAGTGACGTAGTAATCCCATTAAAATTAAAATAATGAGATTACTACGCAAACAACATATAAATTAAAGAGGTGAAAGTATGAAAAGGCAAATTACAAGTTTATTAATTATATCAATTTTGTCAATTGCTCCAGCAATTGCAGAAAATATTACAACAAGTGAGGTTAAAGCTCCTGTTTGGGAAGAATATGTCCCTCAAAAATATCAAAATCCTCGTCAATTTCCGAATAGAGGTAAAAACATCGCAGAATTATCTGTTGGTATAGTTTTGACAGATTTATTAATAACTGCTCCAATAGGAATTCCTATGATTTGCCATTCTACAACAAAAATGAAAAATCAAGGATGGTATGAGAAAAAATTAGTATTTGAAAATGGATTGAAAGAGGCTGAAACTATTTCTGATCCTGTTCAAAAGCAAGCTTATTATGATAAGCTGTTAAAAAAATGTAAAATGACAGATAAAAAACACCAAAAACAAATGAAAAAAATTCAAAAAGAACAAAAGAAAAAATAATTGTTAAAAATTCGTTAATACTAGCAAAAATTTTCCTTTTTAGTTTTATAATAATTGTAAATTGTACACTTACTCAATAAAATAAAAAAGGAACGGAAAAATGAAAATTAATTGTGTTAACGGTTATACCCCATCAAATAATCCGGTTAATAATAAACCATCATTTGAAGGTCATGTTATTTTAAAAGGTAAAAATTGGAATAATTATTTAGCAGATGCTTTTTGTGATTCTTATGCTATCAAACATTTAGCTAAAGGTGACAAAGATATTATCGCAAGGGTTAAAAAAACATCTGCTCCAAAAGATGATGTAAATCATATGCCGGGTGAAACTATTTACAAATTCAATGTTGCAATGAAAAATCCACATCCTTCATTTAAAGAAAAATTAAAAAGTCTTTTCAGAATGGATAGAAGAGATTTGAACGAAAGTTATCATTCAGAAAGTAGCCTAGCTCAAAGGATTGAATATGCTGATCCTGAATTTCTATTAAAACACAGAATTAACAAAAAATAGTTTTTAAAATCTGAATTTTGTAGAAAAATTTAATTGAGAACGTGTAGGGGCAGAAGTTTCAGAGTATATCTGACTTGCCCCTATATTAAAATCCATCCTGTCATCTTTGAACGGTTTCAGTGAAAACATAATTTCACTTTTCTTATTTTTATCTAAAAAACTTGTTGAATAAATATTTTGTACTGATATTTTATTGTTTAATTTGTATTCCGGAGAAAAAGATAATGTCCCTTTTCCTCTTTGGTCTAATGGCGCAAGGCTATTACTTTTATACGATGTATTGAATGAGAATTTATTTTTTTGATATTTTGAAAATAACGTATTTGTTTGACTTGTACTATCCGGAGAATATGTACTATCATATTTTGTTCCGAGTGTAAAATTGCCATGTTGTTTTTGTTTTGTGTAAGAAGATGATTTAGATGAATACTGATCAAAGTTTTGGAACATATAAACATTTTGCGGAGTTATATTTTTATCTTCTTTTGTAGATAAATCGTATTTTTTAGTTCCGAATTTTTTTGATTTTTTTATGTTTAATTGCTCTGTAGGAGAAGAATTTAAAAACACATCTTCTGCAGAAGTTTCTTCAATATTTTCTTCTTCTACATTTTCCGGCTCATAAATCATTCCAAATTCTTCTGTCGTATCATCTGAATTTTCATTAACAATATCCTCTGAAAAAGCAGGTGTCACAATAGATAACAATAATAT
>ERZ1034920.82-NODE-82-length-70090-cov-17.680231_pt1 | contig 70090 bp, 57 predicted proteins | sample MGYA00520688_ERZ1034920 | MGnify/ENA primary metagenome ERZ1034920 (study PRJEB33766, sample SAMN09781785) | gut metagenome | biome: gut microbiome | host: Homo sapiens | place: Madagascar | study: EMG produced TPA metagenomics assembly of the PRJNA485056 data set... | reverse complement strand
ATTGGCTACTACAAAGTATTACGGAACAGGAAGAAGAAAATCATCTGTTGCTAGAGTATATTTAGTACCTGGAACAGGAAAGATTACAATCAATAAAAGAGATATCGATGAGTACCTTGGTCTTGAGACATTAAAGGTAGTTGTTCGCCAGCCATTAGTTGCAACTGAGACAGTTGACAAGTTCGACGTTTTAGTTAACGTTCGTGGTGGTGGATACACAGGACAGGCCGGAGCAATCCGTCACGGAATCGCTCGTGCACTCCTTCAGGTAGATTCAGAGTACAGACCAGTTCTTAAGTCTGCTGGATTCTTAACACGTGATCCACGTATGAAAGAGCGTAAGAAATACGGTCTCAAAGCAGCTCGTAGAGCACCACAGTTCTCAAAGAGATAATTTTTCGGAAAAGAGAATATCAAGAGTATATTACACCTCAGAACTTCGGTTCTGGGGTGTTTTTTTGTGTGAACTATGATAAAATAAATATTATAATAAAAAGAAAACAAGTATAAGAGATAATATATTTTAATATTAATCAAAACAGAGGGAGTGATTATATGACAACTGTAAGCACCAAAAGTGGTAGAATTATAAAAGTTGTATCCAGAGAAGAAGAGAAGAGTACATTGACAGAATCGGATAATGAAATGGACGAAAGGGCAGTTGAAGCTGTTAAGGCAGCAATAAATAAAGCGAAAATATGTAAAAAACCTATAGCCGGTTATGATAATGAAAAGAAACAGGCTTATGTAGAGTATGCAAATGGGGAAAGAAAATATGCAGAATAAAAAACCGATGATTCTTGTATTAGCGGGACCAAATGGTTCGGGGAAAAGTACAATAACAGCTTTTTTTGATAAAGTTGGTAAATATACTAATGCCGATGATGTTGTTGCGACTACGGGAATGAATAATATGGAAGCGGCTGTTTTGGTTGATCCACAAATTAATATTGCCAGAATTGAATCTCGTGTGGCGGCAGGTGGACATAATGTTGCTAGTGATAAAGTTATCGAGAGATATTACAAATCAATTAATAATATAAAAGAACTGCTTAATATATGTGATATTGTGCATGTTTACGATAATACTAAAACACCGGAAAGAATTATTCGTAAGCATAAAGAAGAATTATCAATATATCCAAATAAATATTGGAATGAACTGGATATATTAGAATTGATGGAATAATATTGGTGATAAAAACATTAGGGTAATAAGTAACTCTGGGAATGTGTGGACAGTCAATCGCATACAACATATATGCAACACTGGGACACACAAATCCCCTATTTATGGGCTTTTTAGGATATCAAAATGTTAACAAATGGGAAAACGGAATTTATTATATTCCAATGTATATGGTACCATTTTTATAAAGATTTTTTAGAAACGTATATATTCATCAGGTAGCAAGTGGTTAAAGACGTAGAATAATAAGTAGTTCAGGGAACAGATGCCTGAGTATTATAATAGCAATAATAAACTTTCAACGGAGACACGCAGCTATAAAATTTGTATATATATGAATAAAATGCAGTGTATGAGGAGAATGTAATGAGAATATCAGATATTATGAGATTAGGAAAGTCTGCCATTATTTTTGCCACTATTGTAGTGGCTTTTTTGGCAATAATCTGGCTTTTAGGCTACAAACTGATTTATAAAAAAATATTGCATGGTAAAAAACAGATTTCAATTGGAAGAATAGGACTGGTGTGTGTACTTGCAGTATACATTGTTGTTGTCCTTTATGTGACATTGCTAAGAGGAGGTATTGGCTTTGAGAGATTTGAGTACCGGGCTAACTTTAAACCACTTTCTTCATACAAAGAGGCCTGGTACAATTTTAGTGCACGGGAATGGAGAAATCTGATACTTAATATATGTATGTTCGTGCCGTTTGGATTTTTACTGCCAATTTGTTTTGGAAAGATCAAAAGAGCGTGGAAAATATATTTGTGCGGGTTTGGGTTTACACTGTTTATAGAGGTTGTGCAGCTAATCACGGGACGAGGTGTGTTTGAAACAGACGATATCATAAACAATACAATAGGTGCAATGATCGGATATGGACTATTTTCGATTGCAAGACTGATATTTGTGACAGTCTGTTCAAGGAAGAAAGTCCAGGATAATACAAATGAAGTCAGTGGAGTGGCACATGATGAAAATGTTTGCGAAAGACAGAACATTTCCATAAGAAAATGTCTGGTGGCACAGCTTCCGCTTGCGTTTACAATTATAGCTTTTGCAGCTGTTTTTATTGTATACAATAGTATGGAATATGGTAATCTTTCAATCGATAATATTTCAAATCAAAATGTGGATGTCTCGATGGCAGATGGTGTGAGTCTGGCAGATGAGGCAGATCCGCTTGATGTATACACAATTCACAGGGCTACAGAAGATGAGGCGAGGGAGCTTGCCGACGGGTACTTTTCAAAGTATGGTGTTTTAATAGATGACTCAAAAACAGACATATATGATGATACTATTATTTTTTACAGTACCAGCCTTGATGATGAGGGCAGTAACCTGAGTATCTGGTGCGATTACGAAGGACCAACAGTAAGTTTCACGGATTTTTCAAATATAGATGATGAAAATTCGGATGCTGACGCTGGACTTTCAGAGGAATTTGTCAGAGAAAAGCTGGAAAATCTAGGAGTGGTTATTCCCGAAAACGCAGTTTTTGCACCAATCGAGGAATATGATGCAGGAAACTATAGGTTTACAAACGATGGAGAAATTCTTGACGATGGCTTGTATTATAAGGGAACGATAGAATGTTGTATTAATTCGTCAGGTAAAATTGAAAATTTCAGAGATTCCATGATAAAATATACGCCTTATAAAAAGGTAGATGTTATTTCAGAAAAAGAGGCTTATGACAGGCTATGTGCAGGAAAATTTTATTTCCCGGATTATGATAAAGATGAACAATTATCTGATTTAGTTGTAAAATCAGTGAAGATAAGTTACACACCGGATTCGAAGGGATATTATCGTCCGGTTTATGAGTTTGTGGCAAATGCAAATCAGGATACAGGCAAGAGAGAAATAAGTATAATGGTAGATGCTATGGAAATTTAGGGAGGAATAACTTACAAAAATTAACTGACAGTTGCATTAGGTCTGGTAAAAAACAAAACTTTCTCAACCAAATATTGGTTGAGAAAGTTTATATTTTTTGGGGTATCTTTATTTTATATTGGCATCATAGAAATCTTTGTCTATATAGCAGCCAGCAGATAAATATTCAGTAGCATTTATGGCGCAGTCAAATTTTTCTATCATACCGCTGATAGGCTGGATCAAACCATCCCATCCATCAGATTCTTTGTAATTCATGCGAAGGCGTTTCCAGTCCGTAAACATACAGACAGCATCTCTTCCATTTTTACCATTTTTGGTTGGAAATTCCATTGTGGAGTCTTCTGTTATTACGGTTTTACCATTTTCATCAGGCGGAGCCATTTTGGCATTCATTTTCATCGGAATGATGAAATTTGCACTGGCAAGTTCGCGGAACAGGTGACCATAAAATATGTTGTATATGAGTTTTTCGTCATTTGTTTTTGGCTCATTCATTTGTCCTAGTAACAGGAGCCAACGTTCAACATCGGGGTTAGTTACCGGTCTTTGGATGGGTGGAAGATTACTGTAATCAGGCTTTTCAACAAGCATACATGCGTCAATAGAAAAATTATCATAGATAACTTTCACGCCACAGGCACCATTCAGATAAAATGTACTTCCAAGGAAATTGTATATGCCTTTTTTGTCTGAACCATTTTCTATTTTTACAATGTCAAAAACATCAGGATTATATTGATTTTTAATAACATTAATATATGCTTTTGGTATGAGCATGATATCAGGTGGTGTAGTTAAATATTGATCCGGTTGTTTTATGACCTGTGCTATCATAAAAGGTTCCCCGGTTTTTTTGTGGATTACAGTATAGATTTCCTGAGATGATAAAATGCGGCTGCACATATGATGTGAGATGGAATCCAGTGTTTTTTTATTAAAGGCTTTGATTTCTTCTGTTTCCTGAGTCTTCTTTTGTTCGATCAGCCAGCAGAATAATCTTCTTAATTCGGCCAGATCAGTAAGACTCATATTGTCATAGTCGATATCAGTAAGTTCCATCTTTTTTGTACTGATATAGGATTCGCCAAGTGCATAGATATATGCATCATGAACATTTTTTACTGATACATTTCGTGTGAATAATACAGAGCCGGGTTTAAGCTGGAGTTTACTTCCTGCTTCAAGCTTTACAATGACAAAAGTGTCTGCCGCATTATCAACGGAATTATTATTGATAATAATTTCAGTGACAGTTGTAAGTTCAGTCAGTTCACTATCTTCTCCGGGATTTGTGATGTAGATGGCAGCACCTTTATAAATAGTTCCGTTTACTTTTCCGGCAGCTAATAAATCGGCAGAATTTTCTATACGAAAAATTTTCTGCACGCCAAGATAGAAGTCGCCTTTTTCCTGCTGTTTAGATTTTTCCTTTTTAAAAAACATAATCTTTTTAACTCCTTAAATAAAAATTTATGTTGTATCTTTATAAAATATTATCTATGATGAGAACAGGTTTATCAAGGTCTTTCTGAAAAAAATATTATTCCATCGAAAAACGCATTACTGTTCACACGCAAGCTTGACACTGCGCTGTCAAGCTATGCGCCATATGTTGACAGAAGTCTGAATTTCCCACACAAAATAGATCATAATGATTTGTGTTACAAGCTATTTAAAGTTCATGGTTTCACATGGGGAGGCGATTGGGTAAACTCAAAAGATTATCAGAAGAAGATTATCAGAAGAAAACGTAAATTAAAATGCCCTTATTGTGGTGCATATAAATACTGCAAAAAGAAACTTACAAAGTAATCGTGGATAATAATATATGAGCGCAAATATACGATTGTAAAAACAGCTTGGTTATGATAACGTAAATATATCATAGGATAAAGTTATATAAATTATAAAGTAAAGAGAGGGTATCAGAATGAGCAAAGAAATACCATACAAAATATATCTTGAAGAGAGTGAAATGCCAAAGCAGTGGTACAATGTCCGTGCCGATATGAAAAACAAACCGGCACCGATATTAAATCCCGCCACATTAAAACCGATAACTGTTGATGAGCTTTCACCGATTTTCTGCAAGGAGCTTGCAAAACAGGAGCTTGACGAGACAACACCGTATTTTGACATACCACAGGAAATCAGGGATTTTTACAGAATGTACCGTCCATCACCACTTGTGCGTGCATACTGTCTTGAGAAAAAGCTCGGAACACCGGCACATATTTATTATAAATTTGAGGGAAATAATACATCCGGAAGCCACAAATTAAACTCTGCTATAGCACAGGCTTATTATGCAAAGAAGCAGGGACTTAAAGGCGTTACCACAGAAACCGGAGCAGGTCAGTGGGGAACAGCACTTTCTATGGCGTGTTCATACTTTGATCTGGACTGTCAGGTATATATGGTAAAGGTTTCATATGAGCAGAAACCGTTCAGACGTGAAGTTATGAGAACATACGGAGCACAGGTCACACCATCCCCATCAATGAATACTGAGATAGGAAGAAAGATAAACGCAGAGTTCCCGGGAACAACAGGAAGCCTTGGCTGTGCCATATCAGAGGCGGTAGAAGCTGCCACAACACAGGAGGGTTACAGATATGTACTCGGATCAGTGCTTTCCCAGGTACTTATCCATCAGACCGTGATCGGACTTGAGACAAAGGCTGCACTTGATAAATATGGAGTAAAAGCAGACATGATCATCGGTTGTGCAGGAGGCGGTTCAAATCTTGGTGGGCTTATCTCGCCATTTGCAGGAGAAATGCTCCGTGGGGAGGCTGATTATGAGATCATTGCGGTTGAGCCGACATCATGTCCTAGTCTTACACGCGGCCGCTATGCATATGACTATTGTGACACAGGAAAAATCTGTCCACTCGCTAAAATGTATACACTTGGCAGCGGATTTATTCCATCTGCAAACCATGCAGGAGGGCTCCGTTATCATGGTATGAGCTCTATAGTATCACAGCTTTATGATGACGGATATGTAAAAGCAAGAAGTGTAGAGCAGACAGAGGTATTTAAGGCGGCAGAAACCTTTGCAAGAGTCGAGGGAATACTTCCGGCACCGGAGAGCAGCCATGCGATAAAAGTTGCTATTGATGAGGCACTTAAATGTAAAGAGACAGGAGAAGAGAAAAATATCGTATTTGGTCTTACCGGAACGGGATACTTTGACATGTATGCTTACCAGAAGTATAATGATGGGGAGATGTCAGATTATATTCCGACAGATGAGGAAATCGCAAAGAGTTTAGCGAAGCTTCCAGTTGTAGATTGATTGACAGATCATAGGATGGAGTTTGAAGCAAGAATAAGGGAATGAGTGATTGATATCTATATATAATGGTATCTATATAAAAGAAATAAGAGGCGATAATAATGGATTTTGAAAGCAGAAGACAGAAAATATTAGATAAAATGGAGAAAAACTCAATTGCTGTGCTATATTCGGGAATAGAGCATCATGTGAGTGCGGATGAATACGATCTTTTTACTGCACAGGCTAACCGTAATTTCTTCTATCTGACCGGACTTAGACGTGACAACATGGTCCTTGTCCTGGATAAATGTGTAGAGCCTGCTAAGACGATGCTCTTCATAGAGGAGGCAGACCCTACGATGGAACGCTGGTACGGCAGAAAGGTGACCATGGAGGAAGCCGAGGAAATATCAGGAATTGATGAAGTAGAATATATTTATGAGCTTGAGAGCACACTGGACAGGATAATGACGCGTGAGGATGTATACACAGCATATTTCGACACGTATCGTCATCAGAAAGTGGATTTACCGGATTATAATGTGGTAAAAGCCAATGAATTTAAGACAGACTATCCGTCGGTTACATTAAAAAATCTTTTTCCGCTTGTCGCAGAAGAGCGTATGCAGAAGGATGATGACGAGATAAAGCTCATAAAGGATGCAATCGAGCTTACAAAGCAGGGACTTAATAATGTCATGGCAAACTTAAAACCTGGAATGAAAGAATATCAGGCGCAGGCAGATTTTGAGTATGTTGTAAGACGTGGTGGTGCAGAGTGGACAGCGTTCCCTACAATTGCCGGAAGCGGAATGAATGGAACAATGCTTCACTATGACACAAATCGTGAGACGATGGAGGACGGAACGCTGGTGCTTCTTGACCTTGGAGCCAGAGTGGATGGCTACAATTCGGATATTACGAGAACATATCCGGTAAATGGCAGGTTTACCGAGCGCCAGAAACAGGTTTATGATATCGTGCTTGCCGCAAACCGCAAGATTGTCGAGGCTGCAAAGCCGGGAATGACTACAAAGGAATTAAATGAAGTATGTAAGGATGTGCTTGCAGACGGGCTTATGAAGCTTGGATTGATAAAGAATTCTGTAGAAATTTCGAAGTATTACATGCATGGCGTGTCACACCATCTGGGAATTGATGTGCATGACGTGACAGTTGACTCAAACAGCAGGCTTCGTCCGGGTGCAATCATCAGTGACGAGCCGGGACTGTATATAGATGAATGGGAAATCGGTATCAGGATTGAGGATGATGTGCTTATCACCGAGGATGGTGCAGTGTGTCTGTCGGAGGATATCATCAGAACCACAGAGGATATAGAGGCCTACATGGCAGAGCACAAAAAGAATTAATCGTGGTAAATGATAAATTTTGCGGTTTATAATATTTTTATGTGACATAATCTGATTTATGTATTATAGTAGTGCTAGTACATCGAATAATAAGTTTCTGATGCATTGTTATTTCTTATTCGGTGTACTATAGTACAGCGGTTATTTTTTATTGCTGTATGGGTGCAACGAAAATAATTCGTTCGACAGATGAAAGGAGAACAACTATGGTAAAGAAGATTAATAGCAGTGAATTTGAACAGGTTAAAAATAATAAGGCTATCATCGTTGATTTTTCGGCAGAGTGGTGCGGTCCATGCAAGATGCTTGCGCCAGTAATGGAGCAGCTTTCTGATGAAATCACAGATGTGGAGTTTTACAATATTGATGTGGACGAGAATCCTGATCTGGCAAGAGAGTATCGTATAATGAATATTCCGGCAGTTATTGCAATCAAGGGCGGTCAGGTTGCCGGTCAGCAGATTGGTCTTGTGTCTAAGGATGATATGAAGGGCTTTATAGACGGAGTTTTCTAGGACAAAGCGTTTTATGAAGCTTTCTAAGAAGCGAGAAGACATCTGCAATGAGCTTTTGCGTGAATATGCAAGGTGTGATGCTTAACAGTTATTATGGATAGTGTAAACCGGGCAGGATATCGTGCCCGGTTTTACATTTTTTACATTTAAATTAGTTCTCCCGGAAGATTTTTCCAAAGATGAATCTAACAAGTGGTCCGGCTACAAAGAGCTGCCAGAAGAAGGCCATTGGAAAGTTTCTTATGACGAGCTCACAGAATGTCGCAAATATCTGTGAATTAAAACCACCATTGAAAAGGATGGTAGCGATAAAGCTCATCATAGGACACATAAACCAGATTGAGAAGACGGAAATTGCAAGGATTATAGCAATAGGTCTGTCCTTTCCCGGTGTGACGATTTTGAAAGCGCATTTTTTGGCAAGTGGTCCGGCAATGAATGTATCGAGAATAAAACCGGCAACAATCATGATAGGAAATTCGCCTAATGCGGCCTTAAAAACAAAGTTCTTCATACCGCCTGTTTCAAGGGCAATATTGTAGCATATCATGGCATAAACCATGACAAGCACCATCATGATGGTAAAAATGGTTTCCTGTAATCTGTTCTTTGGCATTTTTCTTAAATCCTCCTGTTATGTAAAATAAATATAGCTGTAACGAGTAGTTACAATAGGCTCCTGATAGCTGCGATAATTGAAAAAGGCTTGAAGTGCATACAAGTCTTCATGCACGTAAAAGCGCAAAAAAATAGACAGAGGGAAACTTTCGTCTCGCTCTGTCTAAGCTGCAACTACCATTAATTGTCAATAGCTTATCACAGATAGAATATAAAAATCAATAGGAAGTTGGTACTATAGAAAATATGATAATAAAAGATATCGAATTTAAATTAAAAGACGGCAGAACTGCCATTTTGCGAAGTGCAAATGAAAAGGATGCCAAAGCTCTTATAGAGTACATGAAAAAGTCAACCGGTGAAACGGATTTCTTACTGAGGACACCGGAAGAATGTGAGAATAAGACCATTGAGCAGGAGATTGATTTCATAAATAGCTGCAATTTGTCGGATACACATACGCTGCTGGTATGTGAGGCAGATGGAAAAATTGCCGGGAATTGCATGGTCTGGTGGAATAAACGCGCGAAAACCGGACACAGAGCAAATGTGGCAATCGGTTTACTGAGCGAATTCTGGAATCAGGGGATCGGAACGAGAATGTTCCGGGAAATGATAAAAATAGCAGAAAGCAATACGAATATATTGCAGATGGAATTGGATTTTATTGAGGGCAATAGCAGGGCGAGAGCACTTTATGAGAAGATGGGCTTTAGGATAACTGGCATCAAATTTAATTCTATCAGACAAAATGACGGAACCTTGTGCAATGAGTATTCAATGATAAGGAAAATTAGTAGATAAGCAAACTTTTTATAAAAAGCCACAATATGTATTTTAGTGAGTACCAGAGAGTTTATACCTTGTAAACGTTTACTATTATGTTATACTGTAATCGTTGCCGGGCATACTGATGTATGAACGGTAAACGGAAAAAGTAATTAGAACAGCAGGAGAAGGATTTTATGCTGTATCATAAATAAAAATGAGGTGAAAATCGTGCTTAAAGCAGAAAACTTAACTTTAAACGTAGATGATGAGGGTGGAAAGAAATGCCTTCTGAACAATATATCATTTCAGGTAGATGACGGAGAAATGCTTGTCATCACCGGACCAAACGGAGGTGGAAAATCCACTCTGGCAAAGACCTTGATAGGTATCCAGACACCGGACAGCGGAAAGATCATACTTGACGGACAGGATATCACAGAGCTCGACATCAATCACAGGGCAAATGCGGGAATAGGCTTTGCATTCCAGCAGCCACCGAGATTTAAGGGAATGACAGTCATGAAGCTGCTCAAGCTCGCCGCAAAGGATGAGCTTTCAGACAAGGAGTGCTGCGACCTTCTCACCGCGGTAGGACTTTGCGCAAAGGATTACATTTACCGCCAGATTGACGGCACACTCTCAGGTGGAGAGATGAAGCGTATTGAGATTGCATCAGTGCTTGCCAAGGAGCATTCGCTTTGCATATTTGATGAGCCGGAGGCAGGAATCGATCTGTGGAGCTTTTCAATGCTCATACAGAAATTCGAGGAAATCCATACTGAGAAAAAGCAGAGCCTCATAGTGATTTCACATCAGGAGAAAATTATCAATATGGCAGACCGCATCATGATAATTGATGGCGGAGAAATCAAGAAAATCGGTACAAAGGACGAGGTGCTGCCTTATCTCAATGGTGTACAGAAATGTCACAAATGTGTAGAGAGACTGGAGGGAAGAGCATAATATGGTAAAGCTTGACAACGTAACAGAGGGCGTATTGGACGTCATAAATGATAATAAATTCAGTCAGACCGGTGCCTTTAACCTGCGTGAAAACGGCACATCAATCTGCCACGGAGACAGCGAGCATATCAAGATTAAGAAAAAGACAGACAAGCCCGGCATTGATATTTATATTGATGGAAAGACGGACGGAGAGGCTGTCTATATCCCTGTAGTGCTCAGCAAATCAGGCATGACAGACCTTGTATACAATGATTTCTATGTGGAGGATGGTGCTGATGTAAGGATTGTGGCAGGCTGCGGAATCCACAACAGCGGCTGCAATGAGAGCAGACATGATGGAATCCACACCTTCCATGTAGGTAAAAATGCGAATGTCCGTTATGAGGAAAAGCACTACGGCGAGGGAAATGGAACAGGTGCGAGAGTGCTCAACCCTGTAACAAATATATTTGTGGGTGAGAATTCTGTTTTCACACTCGATACAGCACAGATAAAGGGTGTTGATTCGACAGTCCGTGAGACCAATGTGGAGCTTGGAAAGGACGCAAAGCTCTATGTCACAGAGCGTCTCATGACAGATGGAGAGCAGAAGGCGGAGTCGAACATCGAGGTGCAGCTAAACGGAGAGGACAGCTCTGCGCAGATTGTTTCCAGATCAGTAGGAAAAGGAAACTCCGTCCAGACCTTCCATCCAAACGCCATCGGCAACAGCAAATGTCAGGCTCATATCCAGTGTGATTCTATCATCATGGATCATGCAGAGGTCGGTTCAATCCCTGAAATCAGGGCAAAAAATATCGATGCGGCTATCATCCATGAGGCTGCAATCGGCAGGATAAACGACGAGCAGCTTCTCAAGCTCCGCACACTCGGACTTACAGAGGAAGAGGCGGAGGAAGTAATCATACAGAATTTCTTAAACTAAATCAGGCGTAAATAGAACCCCCGGAGCGTGATATTGATATGCTATCAAAGCCTACAATACGCTCCGGGTTTTATTGTATAACGGCAACCGGTTACTACAAAATGCAAATTGGCATAAATGGTTTATATGATACGAATTGTCATTAACTGTAATCTTGACATAAACAGTAAACAACAGTAAAATTAAATCAAAACAGTAAATAACAGTAAAAAACAGTAAAACAAATTCAAAACAGTAAACAACAGTAAAAATGGGAGGCTGATATGCAAAATCCATTCACACTTACATTCGGAAGAAGTCCACTGGAGTCGGTAGACCGTCCGGTACAGATTAATGAGATAATAGAGAATTTTACAGCGGATACAATAAATCAGCAGATGTTCATAATTACCGGTGTGCGAGGTTCGGGAAAAACAGTAATGATGACAGAAATTTCGCATAAGCTAAGACAAAATGATGACTGGGTGGTTATAGAACTCAATCCGGCAACGGACCTGTTGTCTGCAATGCTTTCAAAATTAAATAGTGATAATATATGTGCGGGACTTATAAAATCGGCAAAGCTCGATCTATCATTTTTCGGTTTTGGAGTATCTATAGAGGGGACACAGCCGATTACAGATGCAGAGACAGCTATTATAAAGATTTTGGAAAGACTTAAAAAGAGTGGTAAGAGACTGCTTATTACGATAGATGAGATGACAAATAGTGAGTACATGAAGGTTTTTGCAGGAGCCTTTCAGATATTTGTAAGACAGGAGCTGCCTGTATTTTTATTAGGAACAGGATTGTATGAAAATATAGAGGAGCTTCAGAATGAGAAGAGCCTTACATTTTTGTACAGAGCACCTAAAATCCAGCTCAAACCATTAAATAACGCGGCAATAATCAATAAGTATAAGACTATTTTTAACATATCTCCGGAGAAAGCTGCACAGATGGCGGGACTGACCAAAGGCTATCCTTTTGCATTTCAGGTTTTAGGATATCTGACGTGGAATAATGGTGGCGATTACAATGGCGTTTTGGGCGAGTATGAACAGTATCTGAGCGAATTTGTATATGACAAAATCTGGTCGGAGCTTTCTCAGAAGGATCGCATGGTCGCAAAGGGGATTGCAGATGTAAAAAGCGGAAAAATAAAAGAAATCAGGGATGCTATCGGAATGGAAACAAATGAGTTTAATCCATACCGTAAGCGTCTTATAAGAAAAGGTATCGTGTCAGGAGAGACAAGAGGATATGTGTATTTTACGTTGCCGCTTTTTGAGGAATATGTGATTGAAAATTATTAAAATGAGCAAAGGTTCAGCAGATTAAAATAAGGAGTCAAAATGAAAGCGTATTATCATCTACCGGGATTGTTTGAATTTTATGAATTATACAAAGAATTTCTCCCACTGTACCGCAAGCACCGTGAATATTTTTATGACTGGTGCGAAATAGGCTCAATATACGGAGCACCGGCAGACTGCGTATGGGGCGGAGGCCGCGTTGGTTTTGGAGAGTACAATCCGAAGGAAGTGCTTAAGCTGACGCAGGAATATGGGATATCTGCGAGACTCACCTTTAGCAATTCATTGCTTACTAAGGAGCATCTTTCTGACAAAAAATGTAACGAGCTGTGCAGGATATTTGATATAGGCAGAGATAATGAGCGAAGCATGGGTGTTGGAAATGATAAGGATATAGAATGTTGCATAGACAGCGATAATGATATAAGCGGGATAAACAAGCGCATAAAAGTAAAGGAATGTAGAAACGGCATAATCATCTATTCAGATCTTCTGCTTGATTATATAAAAGAAAACTACCCCGACTTTTATTTTGTATCCTCAACCACAAAGGTTCTGACGGATTTTGGTGAATTTGAAAATGAGCTAAACAGAGAGGATTTCCGCTATGTAGTACCGGATTTCAGGCTGAACAAATCATTTGACAATCTGAAAGCATTGTCACAGCCTCAAAAGGATAAAGTAGAATTTTTGTGTAATGAGTGCTGTTTTTTCGGGTGTAAGGACAGGAAAAAATGCTATGAGACGGTAAGCCGCAAAAATCTGGGCGAGGATTGTCCGGAGCATTACTGCGTGGCACCTGATTCAGGTCAGGGATATCTATTTTCAAAGGCAATGGAAAATCCGGGCTTTATCGGAATAGACGATATAAAAGATATTTACCGGCCGATGGGCTTTAGCAATTTTAAAATAGAGGGCAGAGGCCTTGGAAGTGCCATGATACTTGAATTTCTGCTTTATTATATGACAAAGCCACAGTATCAGATACATGTCAGAGAGCACATTTATCTCGATAATATGCTGGATTTATTTTGAGGAGTATATTTTATAGGAGAAGAGAGAAATATGCCAGACATTATCATAGTAGAGGATAACAAAGAAATAGGCACATTGCTATGTGATTTCTTAAGAAGAGAAAACTACACAGTAAGCCTTGCAGATACAGGGGAAAAGGCGTTATCGATATTTGAGCAGTACGGAGCAAAGCTTTTGGTGCTTGATATCGGTTTGCCCGGACTTGATGGTTTTTCGGTCTGCTCGAGGATACGAGAGACCTCTAACACACATATACTTATCGCAAGTGCCAAAACCGATAAGGAAAGCACGCTTAAAGGCTTGCAGATTGGAGCGGACGATTACATCAGCAAACCGTTTGATGTGGATATATTGATCGCAAAGATAAATGGTATATTCAAACGCAAATATGCCCGCGAGGAGATTATATGCAATAACCTCAAATTAAATACGGTAACGCAGACACTGACCGTTGAAGGGAAAGCGGTAAGCGTCACGGAAAAGGAATTTCAGTTATTGAGGCTTCTGGTGGAGAATAAGGGCATTACCCTTAAAAAAGATTATCTGTTTAACAGTGTATGGGGGAGCGATAGCGAATCCGAGCCGCAGACTCTGACAGTACATATAAAGTGGCTGCGCGAGAAAACGGAAAAAGATCCAAAGAAACCGGAGCACATCATAACAGTGTGGGGAACAGGATACAGATATGAATAAATACAGAAAATTTGCCGGGATATTCCTTGGCATAGAGCTGATACTGATCGCAATATCAAATGTGCTCTTTTTTATCATGGCACATATCAATGAGCCGGGAATAAGTAGAACTCAGGAAACAACAGGCACAATATACAAGGTAATCTATACACAGACAGACCACAAAACATTAATCCTTATGAATGTTGGCATGGGAATCATGTTTTTGCTGTCTGTTTTTTTAGTGATGTACATAGGAAAAAAGATATTAAAGCCTTTCCATAGGATGATGTCGCTTACGGAGGAACTGGCAAAGGGAAATCTATCTGTCCCTATCAAGGCAGAAAAGAGCAAATTCTTTGGCAGATTTCTATGGGGAATGGATATGCTGCGCGATAATTTAGAGAGCAGCAGGGAAAAGGAGCTGGAGCTTCAAAAAGAGAAAAAGACGATTATACTTTCACTGGCACATGACCTTAAAACTCCGCTTTCAGCGATTAGGTTGTACAACAAAGCATTATCTGAAAATCTCTATGATACACCGGAAAAAAGAGCACAGGTATATGCAGGAATTGACAAAAACGTAACAGAGATGGAGGGATATGTAACCGAGATCATGGCTGCATCGAGGGAGGAATTTTTAAACCTTACGGTAGAAATGGGTGAGGTCTATCTGTCATCTGTGATGGAATATATAAATGCGTATTATACGGACAAACTTTCAAATCTGCATACTGCATTTGAGGTGGAAAGCTACTTGGACTGTCTGCTGTGTGGAGACAGCAACAGGCTAATCGAGGTGTTACAGAATATTATGGAAAATGCCTTAAAATACGGTGACGGAAAATATATCACGATTTCATTTTCCACGGAGGAGGACTGCTGTCTTATCACAGTAAAAAACACCGGCTGCACATTAAAGGAAGATGAACTTCCTCATCTTTTTGACTCATTTTACCGCGGAAGCAACGTGGGAAATGCGAAAGGCTCAGGGCTTGGACTTTACATATGCAGACAGCTTATGCACATGATGGACGGAGAGATATTTGCAGAAATAAAGGAGAATGAATTTCTTGCCACAGTAGTGATCCATAAAGTATAAAATGCATTTAAGGATTATTTAATAATTTCCCATGTAATATGAATACAACGTAACAATACATATTACAGAGAGGAGAAAATATGTTTTTTCGAATATTGAAAAAAGATCTGAAAAGAAAAAAGACAATGAACATAATCCTGTTTGCCTTTATACTTCTGGCAACGATGTTTGTGTCGAGCGGTCTTAGCAATGTGGCAGCAGTCATGAACGGCACAGATTATTTTCTAAAAAAAGCAGGAGTCGGGGATTATGTCGTTATCATGATGGGAATGGACACGGATGATCCGATAAAGGATGTGTTAAAGGAGCAGGAGGACGTAAAAGAGTATCGGAAAGAAAACGTAGTGTTTGGAAATAAATCGGATCTGACTGACACGAAGGGAAAAGCACTGGAAGCAAGAAATGCGACTGTGTATCAGGCTATAGAGGACAGTAAGCTCAAATTCTTCGACAGCAAAAATGAAAAGATAACATCAATCGAGCCGGGACACGCATATGCGACAGGAGATTTCCTGCAAAAAAATGATCTACAGCCCGGGGACAAGATTATGATCACATATGGCAATGTAAAACTTTCAGTAATACTTGATGGGGAGGCAAAGGATGCACTGCTTGGTTCAAGTATGATGGGAAATAACCGGTTTTTACTCAGTAAGCAGGATGAAGGAAAGCTGGCAGATGATACGGTAGAAGGTGTACAGCATGGAAAAATATATTATATAGATCTGAAAAGCGGTGCGGATGAATCAAAACTTGCATCGGCGGTATCGGGAGAAGAGGGTGTGACATTTTCCGGTACTCATTCCATGATAAAAACGTGCTATCTGATCGATATGATAGTCGCATTTCTGATGCTGGTCTTAAGCGTATGCATGATGCTTGTTTCGTTTGTTGTGCTTAAATTTTCCATCACATTTACGATATCAGGGGAGTTCCGTGAAATCGGAGTGCTAAAAGCGATAGGAATAAAAAGCACAAATATACGAGGACTTTATATGGCAAAATATCTGCTTCTTGCAATAGCAGGGGCGATAGGGGGATTTATATGCAGTATACCGTTTTCAAATATGATGCTAGAGTCGGTAAGCCGCAATATGGTGCTTGGAGGCGGAAACAGCTATTATGCTTTGGAACTGGCAGGCGCATTTATCGTTGTGGCAGCGATACTGCTTTTTGCATTCAGATGTACAAAGCTTGTAAAAAAATTATCACCTATCGATGCTATACGCTCCGGACAGACAGGAGAGCGATATAACAGAAAATCACCGCTTCGTCTGGGAAAAAGCCGTGGCAGCACAAGCAGATTTTTAGCCATAAATGATGTACTTAGCGCACCAAGACGCTATGCAACGATAATCATAACGTTTTTTATATGCACAGTACTGGTGCTTTTGCTTGTGAACACAACATCTACGATGAGAAGCGACACACTTGTCACGACATTAGCCTCGCGCAGCGACCTTTATTATACGGATCTGACTGAGATGATGGGCAGCATGACAGCGGATGGACGAGATCGTGTGGAAAACTATCTGAGGGACACGGAAAAACTTCTGGCAGAAAATGATATGCCTGCAAAGGTAATCTCAGAGGTGCAGTATAAATATCGTGTGAGTGCCGGTGGAAAAGATTACTCGATCGTATGCTTACAGGGCATCCATACAAAAGCCTCGGATTATGAGTACACCGAAGGGCTTGTTCCGCAAAATGCAAATGAGATTGCGATAACACCGACAATCGCAAAGATGACCGGGGCAAAGATCGGAGATACGGTAACTATCGATTACGGAACCGAGAAGAGGGAATGTATCGTTGTGGCATATTTCCAGAGCATGAACCAGCTTGGTGCGGTAATAAGGCTTCATGAGGATGCACCGACTGATTTTTCACATATTTCAAGTATGGCAGCATATCAGATTAATTTTACCGATGATCCGGCTGCGTCTGAAATTGAAAATCGAAAAGAAAAGATAAAGAAGTTGTTTGACAATGGGGATGTGATGAATGCCGCAGAATACTGTGACGATAGCATGAATTGCGCATCCGCAATGGAGGCTGTGCAGTATCTGTTCCTCGGTATCACTCTGATAGTGGTAGTTCTTATCTGTGTTCTGATGGAAAGATCGTTTATCAGCGATGAAAAGAGCCAGATCGCGATACTAAAAGCGACAGGCTTTTCAGACCAACGGATAATCAGGTGGCACACCGCGCGATTCGGGTTTGTAACGCTTATAGCGGTTCTGCTTGCAGCGATATGCTCAGTTCCGGTAACACATCTGGTTGATGGTCCAATCTATAGTATGCTTGGAGTCTCGAAATTATCATATGTAATAGATCCATGGAAAATATTCCTGATCTATCCGGGCATCGTCTTTTTGATGACGCTTGCGGCATCGGGACTTACGGCACTTCATATCAGAGGAATAAAGAGCAGCGATATATCGAATATTGAGTAACTTGCGAAAGATATATGAAAAGTGTTTTAGAAATTTCATAAATAAATATTAGTCATTATTGGGCATGAATGTGAAAAAGGAGAAAGAAGCATGGCAGCATTACTTAGCGCAAAAGATCTTTGCAAAACTTATGTCATAGATAAAAGACAGAATAATGTCCTTAAAAATATAAATTTAGAGGTAAACGAGGGCGAGATGATCGCCATTATGGGACCGTCAGGATCAGGCAAATCAACACTTTTGTATGCGATATCCGGTATGGATCGTGTGACGAGCGGACAGGTCATTTTTGATGGAAAAGATATAACCGAACTTAGAGAAAAAGAGCTTGCCAAACTGCGTCTTGATGAGATGGGATTTATCTTCCAGCAGATGTATATGATGAAAAATTTAGCGATACTAGACAACATCATACTTCCTGCGGCAGAGAGTAAAAAGACAAAGGAGAGCAACAAGGAAAAGCAGATGCGTGGAGAGGCACTTATGCGAAAACTCGGCATCATAGAGGTGGCGGACAACGATATAAACGAGGTTTCGGGTGGACAGCTCCAGCGCGCCTGCATCTGCCGCAGTATGATGAACTCTCCGAAACTTCTCTTTGCGGATGAACCTACAGGAGCATTAAACCGTACTTCCTCAAATGAAGTTATGGATGAACTTGTAAAACTTAATAAAGAGGGAACAACGATCGTTATGGTGACACATGACGCAAAGGTGGCATCGCGGTGCAGCAGGGTACTTTTTATTGTTGATGGAAATATAAAAGGCGAGTACACGGAGCTTTCAAATGAGGCAGATCCAAACCGACGGGAGAGAGGATTGAATAACTGGCTGATGGATCAGGGCTGGTAGGACGCATAATATTACTTGAAAAATGTGCAGATACTGATTGAGTATCTGCATATTTTTTGATAAAATATATGCAGATAACAGGAGGGCAATATGCATATATTTGACTATTCTTTTTTAGATGAGGGCTTATTACCGGCTGAGATAGTTAATCTTACAGCAACAATTACTGCATTTAATGCTATATCAGATACGCGTAAGGAAAGCAATAAAAGTATATACACTGAGCTGGAAAAGATTGCAAGAGTACAATCTGTTAAAGGTTCTAATGCGATAGAGGGTATTGTTACAACAGACGCACGTATAAAGCAGATTGTTGACGGTGACAGTGCTCCTCTTAATCATGATGAGCGTGAGATCGCAGGGTATAGGGATGCACTGGATGAGATACATTCTAAGCATGATCAGATGTCATTTAGTGAAAAGATGATTCTGCATATACATGAAACGATGACAAATCTTGCAGGATATGAGCTGTCAGGAAAATACAAAACGGAAGACAATCTGATAATGGAGATTGATGAAAGAGGAAGGCGTAGAGTTCGCTTTACACCGGTTTCTGCGGCAGATACAGGCGAAGCAATGCAGCAGCTTGTACTTGCATATATGGATGCAAGGGATAACCCCAAAATAAACAAATTGTTACTGATCCCATGTGTGATATTGGATTTTTTATGTATTCATCCGTTTTCTGATGGTAATGGCAGAGTATCCAGATTATTATCATTGTTTTTACTTTATAAAAGTGGATATGATGTTGGAAAATATGTATCTTTTGAGGAGCAAATCAATGAGTCAAAGGATTTTTACTACGAGGCATTGCAGGAGTCATCTATAGGATGGCATACAAATGAGAATTCATATTTTGATTATATGAAAAATTTCCTGTCTATGCTCTATAAATGTTACAAAGAATTGGACAAAAGATTTTCTACTGTAAATGGGAAAAAACTTAAAAAAACAGAAAGAGTTGAGCAGACAGTTTTAAACAGTGTGCTTCCTGTGTCAAAAGCAGAAATCTGTGATATCCTTCCTGATGTGAGTCCGTCTACTGTAGAAGCAGTACTTGGCAAAATGGTAAAAACAGGTTCTGTTATGAAATTGGGGCAGGCAAGGGCAACGAAATATGTCAATGCAAAATATATCAAATAATGGGGAATATGTTTTATGCAGAATGCCATTAAATATGGTTTTTGAAAATAATTAAATGTATATAATTAGAAAAACGGGGCAAAAATATGTTGACAAACACAAAAAGGAGTGATAAACTCTAAACAAATTTAGCGAGATAAAGTATTAAATCGTTAAAGAAGTGAAAACAGTTTAAACTGTTTCGACAATTAAATAAGTTGTAAACCGTTGAAGCGGAGATAACGGCAATGATGCCATTACAGAGAGCCTGTGGTGCTGAGAATCAGGTGTGAAACAAGTTGTCAAATGGACCGCTGAGGGCGCAGTCAAATGGATTTATCATTCATCCAGATATCCAGAGTATTCTGCGACGTGAGGGCATACGTAATTTGCCCGGGATATGTTGGTATCCTGCCAAGCGCACGAGCTTTATCGTGAATTCAAGGTGGCACCGCGGATAGTTAAGATTATTCGTCCTTGACAGAACTAAAATTCTGTCAAGGGCTTTTTTTAGTGAACAAAAAAGTACAGTGGAGCAGGTGGATCTGCATGCTCGCATGCAAGGACACATGCGAACACTGGACAGTACAACATAAAGCGAGAATTGTAGCAGCGCAAGCTGCACAGAAGCCTCGAAGAGGCGAATTCGAGCTGTATGTTGGGCATTTGTTCACGGTTGAACATTGGACTCTTATTCACTACCACACAAAATTTGGAGGTAAGCATATGAAAATTTCACCTACACTGACCGAAGTTAAAGAAATAGCAAAAACCGGGAAGTATGACATTCTCCCTGTAAGCTGTGAGATATTATCAGATTTTATCACACCTATAGAGGCTATGAGGATTCTGCAGAATGTTTCAACACATTGTTATCTGCTTGAATCAGCACAGGCCAATGAAGCCTGGGGAAGATATACATTTTTGGGATATGATCCAAAGCTTGAGATTAACTGCATAGATGGTCACATGAAGCTTGGAAAGCTTTCGGTGGAGACAGAAAATCCTTCAGAGTACATCAGACAGATTCTTTCAGAGTACAAGAGCCCGAAATTTGATTATCTGCCTTCGTTTACAGGTGGCCTTGTAGGTTATTTTTCGTATGATTATCTGGGCTACAAGGAGAAAAGCATCAGAGGAAAAGCAAGGGACACAGAGGATTTCAAGGATGTTGATCTGATGCTTTTTGATAAGGTAATAGCATTTGACAATCTGTGCCAGAAGATAATACTAATCACAAATATGTCACTTGATGCTCCGGAAACAGGCTACAACAAAGCGATTGTTGAGCTAAAGCAGCTTAGGGAGCTTCTGATGCACGGAGAGAAAAAACAGAATATGGGTGGCAAGCTGCTTGGTGAGGTCACACCTCTTTTTGACAAGGAGCAGTATTGCGATATGGTCGAGAAGGCAAGGCACCATATCAAAGAGGGGGATATTTTCCAGATAGTTTTATCCAACAGATTGAGCGCACCGTTTGAGGGAAGTCTTTTTGATACCTACCGCGTGCTTCGAACGATAAATCCTTCGCCGTACATGTTTTATTTTTCGGGAACCGATGTGGAGGTTGCGGGAGCATCTCCGGAGACACTTGTGAAGCTTGAAAATGGAGTGCTTCACACATTCCCGCTGGCAGGCACGAGGCCGAGAGGTGCCACAGCAGAGGAGGACAAAAAGCTTGAGGAAGGGCTGCTTAAGGACGAAAAAGAGCTCGCAGAGCACAATATGCTCGTGGACCTAGGAAGAAATGACCTCGGAAAGGTAAGCAAATTCGGAAGTGTACAGGTAGAAAAGCTCCATTCCATAGAGAGATATTCACATGTGATGCATATAGGCTCGACAGTGCGTGGAGAGATAAGAGAAGAGTATGACGCACTCGATGCAATAGAGGCCGTGCTTCCGGCAGGAACACTTTCAGGAGCGCCAAAAATCAGAGCGTGCCAGCTTATCGGAGAGTTTGAGGACAACAAGCGAGGCATTTACGGTGGAGCGATTGGATATATAGATTTTACCGGAAACATGGACACATGTATTGCAATCCGTATTGCCTACAAGAAAAACGGCAAGGTTTTCGTGAGAAGCGGAGCGGGAATAGTTGCGGATTCAGATTCTGAGAAGGAATTTCAGGAGTGCATAAACAAGGCAAAGGCTTCTCTTAAGGCACTGGAAGTCTCACAGGAGGTGGAAGAATGATTTTACTGATTGATAACTACGACAGCTTTTCTTACAATCTGTATCAGCTGATCGGCGAGATAGAGCCTGATATCAGAGTAATCAGAAATGATGAGATGACAGTTGAAGAGATTTGGACTTTAAAGCCTGACCGCATCATTTTATCACCGGGACCGGGAAGGCCTGAGGATGCGGGCGTGATAATAGCTGTGGCAAAGGAGCTTGGAAAGGAAATCCCAATCCTTGGCGTGTGCCTCGGCCATCAGGCGATATGTGCAGCATACGGTGCGACAGTCACATATGCAAAGGAGCTCATGCACGGAAAGCAATCGGATGTATCGTTTGACACAGAAAGCCTTTTATTCAAGGGTTGCCCGAAAAAAGCAAAGGTAGCACGTTACCATTCGCTTGCTGCAGATGCGGACACGATGCCTGATTGCCTAAAGATTACAGCCACTACAGATGATGGTGAGATCATGGCTGTTGAGCACAAGGAATATCCGATATACGGTGTGCAGTTTCACCCGGAGTCAATCATGACACCGGACGGAAAGCAGATGCTTAGTAATTTTATCAAAGCTTAATTGAAAATTGCAGCGTTTAATGAATTTACATATTAGTTGTTGAATTGAAAACAAATAGCAGAACAAAATCATAAACAAAATTATTAACGAAATATTACCGGAATACAGGAGGACATAATTATGCTCAAAGAAGCCATAGTAAAAATCGTAAACAAAGAAGACCTCACATATGACGAGGCATATGCAGTGATGAATGAGATCATGGGCGGTGAGACAACACCAACCCAGAATGCAGCTTTTCTTGCAGCTCTTTCAACAAAGAGCGCAAAGGCTGAGACAACAGACGAAATCGCAGGCTGTGCAGCAGCTATGAGAGAGCATGCCATACAGGTGAAAACAGGTATGGATGTATTTGAAATCGTAGGAACAGGCGGAGACAATGCACAGAGCTTCAACATTTCAACAACCTCTGCACTTGTTGCGGCAGCAGGCGGCATGAAGGTGGCAAAGCACGGAAACAGGGCAGCCTCTTCATTATGCGGCACAGCAGACTGTCTTGAGGCGCTCGGTGTCAACATAGACCAGAGCCCTGAGAAATGTGTAGAGCTTTTAAATAAAGTCGGCATGTGCTTCTTCTTTGCACAGAAATATCACACATCAATGAAATATGTCGGACCTATCAGAAAAGAGCTTGGTTTTAGAACAGTATTCAATATTTTAGGACCGCTCACAAATCCGGGTTCACCGGCTATGCAGCTTCTCGGAGTGTACGATGAGTACCTTGTAGAGCCGCTTGCACAGGTGCTTGTAAGCCTCGGAGTAAAGCGTGGAATGGTAGTATATGGCATGGATAAGCTCGATGAGATTTCCATGAGCGCACCGACCAAGGTATGCGAGATAAAGGACGGATGGTTCAGAACCACAGTAATCTCACCGGAGGATTTCGGCTTTGAGCGCTGTACAAAGGAGGAGTTAAAAGGCGGTACACCTGAGGAAAATGCGAAAATTGTACGTGATATCTTAGGCGGACAGAAGGGGCACAAGAGAAATGCAGTACTCATGAACGCAGGCGCATCACTTTATATTGGAGGAAAGGCCGACAGCATGAAAGAGGGTATCGAGCTTGCAGCAGAAATCATTGATTCAGGAAAAGCACTTGAGACTCTCGATAAGTTCATCGAGGTAAGCAATAGCTAAGCACACAAAACAGGAAAGGAAAAGCGATGAATATTTTAGACCAGCTTGCAGAATATTCAAGGCTTCGCGTGGCAGAGGACAAGAAAAAAATAAGCCTTGAGGAAATGAAAAATATCGCGATTCAGACGAAAAACGAAAAGCTTTGTGATTTTGCATTTGAAAAAGCACTCAAAAAGGATGGCTTGAGCTTCATATGTGAGTGCAAGAAGGCTTCGCCGTCAAAGGGGCTTATAGAGCCGGATTTCAGATATCTTGAAATTGCAAGGGAATACGAGGCGGCAGGTGCGGATTGCATCTCGGTACTGACAGAGCCGAAGTGGTTTTTTGGCTCGGATGAGTATCTTAAGGAGATTGCAAAAACGGTTTCGATTCCGTGTATCCGAAAAGATTTTACGGTTGATGAATATCAGATATATCAGGCAAAGACACTCGGTGCCGCTGCGGTGCTTTTAATCTGCTCCATACTGTCAGAGGAACAGCTTGGTGAATACATAAAAATCTGTGACAGCCTTGGCATAAGCGCCATTGTGGAGATACACAATGAAAAAGAGGCAGGGATGGCGGTAAGAGCCGGTGCCCGAATAATAGGTGTCAACAACCGCAATCTGAAGGATTTTACAGTTGATACAGCTAACAGCAAAAAGCTTCGTGACCTGATTCCCGATGACATCATATTTGTATCGGAAAGCGGTGTAAAGAGCACAGACGATATCAGGGCAATACGTGAAATCGAAGCTGACGCAGTGCTTATCGGAGAGACGCTGATGAGAGCGGACGACAAAAAGGCTAAGCTTGATGAATTGCGATTAAGCTAATAGAGATATATAAGTATCTTCATGGTTTTAAGAATATCTGTAACTATTCAGTACAGAAAACAAAATATTTACAAATATACATTAGAAGGGAAAACATCATGACAAATCCAAACGGAAGATTTGGTATTCACGGAGGACAGTACATTCCTGAAACCCTCATGAATGCCGTTAAAGAATTAGAAGAAGCATACAATCATTACAAAAACGATCCTGAATTTAACAGAGAGCTCACAGAGCTTCTCAACGATTATGCAGGAAGACCATCGAGACTGTACTACGCAGAAAAGATGACAAAGGATCTCGGTGGAGCAAAAATATACCTTAAGAGAGAGGATTTAAACCATACAGGAGCCCACAAGATCAACAACGTATTAGGTCAGGCACTTCTTGCAAAGAAAATGGGCAAAACCCGACTGATAGCTGAGACCGGAGCCGGTCAGCACGGTGTGGCAACAGCAACGGCCGCAGCCCTTATGGGTATGGAATGTGTCGTATTCATGGGCGAGGAGGACACAAAGCGTCAGGCACTCAATGTATACCGCATGCGTCTGCTCGGAGCAGAGGTTATCCCAGTTACATCAGGCACAGCCACATTAAAGGATGCCGTATCGGAGGCAATGAGAGAGTGGACCAAGAGAATTTCGGACACACATTACTGCCTGGGCTCAGTTATGGGACCACATCCGTTCCCTACCATCGTAAGAGATTTCCAGGCGGTCATCTCAAAGGAAATCAAGGAGCAGATGCTTGAAAAGGAGCACAGACTGCCTGATGCGGTTATCGCATGTGTGGGCGGCGGCTCAAATGCCATCGGAAGCTTTTACAACTTCATAGAGGATGAGGGAGTTGAGCTCATCGGCTGCGAGGCAGCAGGAAGAGGAATAGATACCTTTGAGACTGCAGCTACAGTAAATACAGGCCGTCTTGGTATTTTCCACGGCATGAAGTCATATTTCTGTCAGGATAAATACGGACAGATTGCTCCGGTTTATTCAATTTCTGCAGGACTTGACTATCCGGGAGTCGGACCGGAGCACGCATATCTGCACGATATCGGAAGAGCAAAATATGTACCGGTAACAGATGATGAAGCGGTAAATGCTTTTGAATACCTCGCAAAGACAGAGGGAATCATCCCAGCAATCGAGTCCTCACATGCAGTAGCATATGCCATGAAGCTGGCGCCTACAATGGATAAGGACAAGATAATCGTTGTTACTGTTTCAGGCAGAGGCGACAAGGACTGCGCGGCAATAGCAAGATACAGAGGGGAGAATATTTATGAGTAAGATAAGAAGTGCGTTTGAAAACGGCAAGGCGTTTATACCATTTATCACCTGCGGTGATCCAAATTTAGATACAACGGCAAAAATTGTAAGAGAAGCAGTTGCAAACGGAGCAGACCTTATAGAGCTTGGAATTCCATTCTCTGATCCTACAGCGGAGGGACCTGTAATCCAGGGCGCCAACATAAAGGCACTTGCGGCCGGAGTTACAACAGACAAGGTTTTTGACCTTGTGAGAGATTTGAGAAAAGATGTCACAATCCCTATGGTTTTCATGACATATGCAAACGTGGTTTACTCTTACGGCGCAGAAAAGTTTATCAGTACATGTAAGGAAATAGGCATTGACGGACTCATTCTGCCGGATATCCCATATGAGGAAAAGGAAGAGTTTTTACCACTTTGCCAGAAATATGATGTGGATCTCATTTCATTTATCGCACCTACATCAAAGGATCGAATTGCGATGATAGCAAAGGAGGCAACCGGCTTCATCTATGTGATTTCAAGCCTCGGAGTCACCGGTACAAGAAGCGAGATTAAGACAGATCTGGCTTCAATAGTCAAGGTAATCAGAGAAAACACAGATGTGCCATGTGCTATAGGCTTTGGTATTTCAACACCCAAGCAGGCAAAGAAGATGGCTGATATCTCGGATGGTGCCATTGTGGGCTCTGCCATCATAAAGATAATCGATGAGTATGGGGAGGCTTCACCAAAGTATGTCGGTGAGTATGTTAAAGCAATGAAGGATACGCTGTAGAGGCATTGTATTTTTATGTATGTAAAGGAGATTTTCTAAGGAAACTTAAAATAATATTATAAAACCAGAAAAATGACTTTTATACCCATATTTCAAAAATAAAATTTATGAAATATGGGTATAAAACTTGAAAAACGAATATATTAATTATATAATAAGTGCAAATAAGACAGTTCAGAGGGAGGAATATCAGGATGCTGTGTCAATTTTCTTTTAAAAACTTTAAATCATATAAAGAAACAACAACATTCGATTTTCAGGCAACATCTATTCCGGAGTTTTCAGAATCGTTGTTAAAAAGCGAGAAAGCAGATGCACTTCTTCCCGTAGGGGTTATATATGGTCCGAATGGTGGCGGGAAAACCAATCTGTTACTAGCTCTTTCATGTTTGATTTCTACAGTGGTTAAGCCGATATATGAATTGGAGAAGGCAAGAGAAAAGGTTATTATTCAGCAGAAGATAAGTGCGGCACCATTCTATTTTAATGAAATATCTAGGAAAATGCCGACAGAATTTGAAGTGTATTTCCGACAGGGAAAAAATGAATACAGGTACAACTTATCAATATGCGGGGATGACATTGTTGAAGAATCTCTGTATTGGAAATCCATTGGTGGAAAGAGAACGGGTATGGTTTTTGATAGGGAAGGTGCTGAAATTACATTGGGTGCAAGCATCAATAAAGCGAGTATTAACCGCTCGGTAAACCCCAAGATGCCATATTTATCTTTTTTGGCAATCAACTATGATATACCGGTAATTGTGGAAGTTCAGAAGTGGTTTGAATCATGCATTGTCAAAAACTATGCAAATCCGATTGCAGACAGACAAATAATGTTTTCTGATGATGAATCATATCGAAAGAGAATTGTTCGTGCACTAAATGATGTTGATATTGATGTATCAGGTTATCGGTATGATGAAGAAAATCATGAACTGTATACGCAGCGTATGATAGAGGGAAAGATTTATGAATTAAGTTTTAATGATGAGTCAGATGGAACAAAGAAAATGATCGCGGCATTACCTGTGATTTTGTTAGCACTGCAAGAAGGTCGGCTGGTGATTATTGATGAATTGGATGCAAAATTGCATCCTAAGCTGCTTCGTTATGTAATTTCATTGTTTAAGAATAAGAATGTAAATAAAAAGGGAGCGCAGTTACTTTTTACTTCTCATGATATGACAACAATGAAAAATACAGTTTTCAGACGGGATGAAATTTGGTTTGCGGCAGAAAATGAAAGGCACGAAAGTGAAATATATTCTCTATATGAAATCAGAAGAGAAAACAATGAACGAGTAAATAGTACTGCAGCCTATGATAAACAATATCTGGAAGGGCGTTATGGTGCAGATCCATATCTTACAAATATGCTGGCAGGAGGAGATTGGCAATGAGTTTAAAACCTCCGAAGAAAAGTGATTTAGGAAAGAGTTGGATGAAACCGCGACGAGATAAGAATATATTGATATGTCCAGAGTACCATTTGATAGTAACAGAAGGAACTGAAACAGAACCACAGTATTTCGAAGCAATCAGGACAATCATAAACAGTCAGTATCGAGATAAAATTCAGCTTGACATTCATGGTGCAGGAGACAATACGCTTAGTCTTTTGGATAAGGCAATGAATCTGGTCATGAACAATCCGAATGGATATAAGCATGTCTGGATAGTCTATGATACTGATGATTTTCCGGCAAAACGCATCAATAAAACGAATGAATTATGCATTAATATGTCTACAGAGGAAACACAATATCATGCTATCTGGTCAAATCAGTGTATTGAACTTTGGTTTTTGCTTCATTTCAGTTTTGTTCAGTCAGATATTCATAGAAGTGATTACTGGCCAAAACTATCTGAATGGTTAAAGAATATTGGACAGGGAGAATATTCAAAGGGAAGGGCAGATATGTTCCAAATTCTGAGACCTTTCATGGATTTTGCAATAACAAATGCTGAACGCTTGGATGCAATGAATGAAGGAAAAACTCCTGCAAATTCAGCTCCAGGCACAAAAGTACATGAATTGATTAAACACTTGAGACCATATTTAAAAATCGGATAGGATAGGAAGAAGGAACCAGTAAAATGATGCAGCAAAAAAAAAGATTAGAAAAACAGCTTGATTTCATCAGAGAAATCGACAAGGAAAAGGAGATATTCCGCCAGACTTATTTAGCTGATGCAAGCCGCAAGGAAAATGATGCGGAGCATGCCTGGCATATGGCTATCATGACCATGCTCTTGAGCGAGTATGCCAATGAGAAGATAGACGTGCTAAAGACAGTAGGAATGCTTTTGATACACGACATAGTAGAGATTGATGCAGGAGACACATATGCCTATGATGAGGCAGGCAAGGCCACACAGCATGAGCGTGAGCAGAAGGCGGCAAAGCGTATATACGGACTCTTGCCAAAGGAACAGGGCGAGCCGCTTTTAGAGCTGTGGGAGGAATTTGAGGCGCAGCAGACACCGGAAGCCAGATTTGCCCGCACCATGGACAATATCCAGCCAATGCTCCTAAACGATGCATCGGGCGGGCTTTCATGGCGTGAGCACAGTGTAAAGCTGTCGCAGATACTCGGCAGAAATAAGTGCACAGCACTTGGCTCAGAGAAAATATGGGATTATGCGTTTAACAATATCCTGAAAAAGCATGTTGAGAGCGGAAACATCATAGATGATGAGGGTGTCTTCTCGGAGGAAGCCGGCGCGTGCGCAAAAGCCAGCGAGCGTAACGGACGGTAATGATGATTTACTGAAAAATCCTTTGAAAATCACGTATAATTCTATTGTAGACCATCGTCTTGTATGATATACTTTACTGGATTAAATCGGTGAACTGAATATCAGGTAACTATTCAAGGCTGCTTAAATAGTTACCTGACAATTATATTGAGTTTGATCGAAATCCACAGAATAAAACACACGGAGGAATCAAAATGAATATTGTATGCTTAGACCTTGAGGGAGTATTGGTACCTGAAATCTGGATTGCATTTGCAAAGGAGACAGGCATTCCTGAGCTTGAAAAGACAACAAGAGATGAGCCTGATTATGATAAGCTCATGAACTATAGAATAAATATTTTAAAGGAGCACGGACTCGGATTAAAAGAAATCCAGGAGACAATCGCAAAGATAGATCCAATGCCGGGAGCAAAGGAATTCTTGGATGAGCTTCGTTCAATCACACAGGTAATCATCATCAGTGATACATTTTCACAGTTTGCAGGCCCGCTCATGAAGAAGCTCGGCTGGCCGACAATCTTTTGTAACGAGCTTGAGGTTGCTGAAGATGGCGAGATTACAGGCTTTAGAATGAGATGTGAGCAGTCAAAGCTTACAACTGTAAAGGCACTGCAGTCTATCGGATACGATACCATTGCAAGCGGTGACAGCCACAACGATTTAGGCATGATACAGGCCAGCAAGGCAGGTTTCCTTTTCAGAAGCACAGATGCCATCAAGAAGGACTACCCTGAGCTTCCTGCATATGAGACATATGACGAGCTGCTTGCAGCGATTAAAGCAGCATTATGATTAAAGGGTCAAAAGGTATCATCGATGCATGCTTGCATGCAATTCGATGTATACCTTAGTGCCCCGCACTACACCGAGAAAGTAGCAATTTGCTGCGGGAACGCAGGAAATTAGCGGATTTCGAGGTGTAGTCAGATTACGGGAATGCGTAGCATGTAGTAATCTGATTAATCATAAATGAGGGGCAAAATACCTTTTGCCCCTTTAATCATAAATATAGTTGAAAAAAGCTTCCCACATGATATTTTAGAGTGGACACATCCACCTGTACATGTGGGAAGTTTCTATATATTTATGTCATGCAAAATCATATGAAAGAAGGTAGAGTGCAGATGTATACGGTAACACACATATATGAGGCTGATTTTGGCTGTGAGGAAAGAGTAGATGGCGCAAAAGCAAAATGCGTGGTTTATCTCGAGGACGAAAACGGCAGACAGCGTCATGTAGAGGTTGAGGATGAATGGCTTACGGCAAATGGGATAGAAGAGGGAAGCAGCTGGAAAGAAAATATCACAGATGAAGCCTGAATCATAAACTATGAGATTAATTATGTGATTAGAGTATGTGAATAAATTTTGTTTTTAGATGCACATTGTGTATTGACATCAGTGCAAAAGGTGCTATAATAAAATCAACATATGAACAATCATTCATATGTTCAATAAAAAACGTACAGTAAAACAAATAATTAATGAAAATAAGGAGAACACCACTATGAAGAAGACTTACAAAATCGATGTAGACTGCGCTAACTGCGCCAACAAGATGGAGGATGCCGCAAAGAATACAGCAGGTGTAAAGGATGCTACAGTCAATTTCATGACACTCAAGATGAGCGTTGAGTTTGAAGAGGGACAGGATGCAAAGGCGGTTATGCAGGAGGTTCTTAAGAACTGTAAAAAGGTAGAGGACGACTGCGAGATTTTCTTATAAATTGCCGGGCGCAGGAATGACAACCGATATTATTTCAATGCCTGCGCTATAGTAAGGGTGATTATCAAGAGATTATAATGAATGGAGCTATGGCGTATGAATAAAAAGCAGAAAAAAGTACTGGCGCGTATCATAATCGCAGCGGTACTCATGATTATATTACATTTCATACCGGTTAAGGGAATTATTAGGTTCCTGCTTTACATGGTGCCTTATCTGGTTATAGGATACGATATCCTGAAAAAAGCATTTAAGGGAATCAAAAACAAGCAGGTATTTGATGAAAACTTCCTGATGGCGGTTGCCACTGTAGGTGCGATAGCGGTTGCGCTCTATGAGAATGGTGACTATACAGAGGCGATAGCAGTTATGCTTTTCTACCAGATAGGAGAGCTTTTTCAGAGCTATGCAGTCGGAAAGAGCCGTAAGAATATCAGTGAGCTCATGGACATCAGACCCGACTATGCCAATATCGAGGTGGACGGAAAGCTCACACAGGTTGACCCTGATGAGGTTGCTATCGGCTCAGTAATCGTGGTACAGCCCGGAGAAAAGGTTCCTATCGACGGTGTGATAGTTGAGGGTTCATCTACATTAAACACCAGTGCGCTTACAGGTGAGAGCGTGCCGAGGGATGCAAAATGCGGTGATGAGATAATCAGCGGATGCATCAATATGTCCGGTGTTTTAAAGATTAAAACGACCAAAGAGTTTGGCGAATCAACGGTTTCAAAGATACTTGACCTCGTTGAAAATTCAAGCTCAAAGAAATCAAAATCAGAAAACTTCATATCAAAATTTGCCAAGTATTATACTCCGGCTGTCTGCTACAGTGCACTTGCGCTTGCGATACTGCCACCGCTTGTCAGAATACTTTTCATGTCAGCCGCACCACAGTGGGGCAGCTGGATATACAGGGCACTTACCTTCCTTGTAATAAGCTGTCCGTGCGCGCTGGTCATCAGTATTCCGCTCAGCTTTTTTGCAGGAATCGGAGGCGCCAGCCGCGAGGGTGTTCTTGTAAAGGGCTCAAACTATCTTGAGACCTTATCACAGACCAGATACGTTGTATTTGACAAGACCGGCACCATGACAGAGGGCGTTTTCGAGGTGGCAGGAGTCTACGACAATACGCTCGATAGAGAAAAGGTGCTCGAGTACGCAGCACTTGCAGAGAGCAGCTCATCGCATCCAATCAGCAGGAGCTTACAGAAGGCGTATGGAAAGGAAATCGACAGAACCCGCGTGACAGACGTTGAGGAAATCAGCGGCCACGGAATCACCGCAAAGGTAGATGGCGTATCGGTAGCGGCAGGAAACTACAAGCTTATGAAAAAGCTGGGCTTAAGCTACAGTGAAACTGACAAGGTCGGCACCATAGTCCATATCGCAATAGACGGCAACTATGAGGGCTATATCCTTATTTCAGATAAGATAAAACCAACCTCAGCGGCAGCAATAAAGGCATTGAAAAAAGCCGGAATAAAAGGTACAATAATGCTTACAGGCGATTCAAGGACAGTAGCCGACTCAGTAGCGGCAGAGCTGGGAATCGATGAAGTATACAGTGAGCTTTTACCGGGCGATAAGGTGGCAAAGGTGGAGGAGCTGCTCGCAAGAAAGGGCAGCAAAGAAAAGCTCGCCTTCGTCGGAGACGGAATCAACGATGCACCGGTGCTCTCAAGAGCAGATATCGGAATTGCAATGGGCGCCATGGGCTCAGATGCAGCAATCGAAGCCGCAGATATCGTCCTCATGGATGATGACCCGCTAAAGATAGCAAAAGCAATAAAAATATCGCGCAAATGCCTGCGAATAGTATATGAAAACACATACTTCGCAATAGGCATCAAGCTGATCTGCCTCGTGCTCGGAGCAGTCGGAATAGCCAATATGTGGCTCGCAATATTTGCAGACGTAGGAGTAATGGTGATAGCAGTGCTAAATGCAATCCGCGCATTATTCGTACACAAGCTCTAAAAACGTAGTGCTCAAAGAGCAGAATTATTAAATAAAAAATACGAGACAGAATGCACCCAAGAGGTGCACTCTGTCTTTAGTGTATATAAAAAACAATTACTGTTCACACGAAGCACCCACACGTATCCGGACCAACCCCGTAACTGCGAAGGCACTGAGCAGTTACGCTCCCGCCAATACGACGCGTCCATACCCTTCAATGAGCCAAAAACAAAGGGTGCTTGCAGAAATTGCATGTGACATCGCGAATATGGAGATATTTAGAGTCTGTTGGAATTATGTCACAACACAGCAATGTCCGTGCATGGACGCACGGACAAGGCGTTAGCGCCACGGACGGCGCTAAAAGTCGGTTGCGTCCTATAGCCAAAACCTAAATCATAATTCCTACAGAGTCTTAATATCGAAATACTGAGCGATGTCACATGCAATTTATGTGGAGCACCCGCCCCATAGCCAATAAAGTAAAAATAATGCAAAAATAACGCAAAAATAATGCAGAAAGGACACCACCATGAGCGAAAACATAAATGAACAGATAGAATGCTGCGACTGCAACGAAATCCACGAAGATCTTCTGAAAATAGTAAATGATACAATGCCTGAGGAAACCGAGCTCTACGACCTTGCAGAGCTTTTTAAGGTATTTGGCGACTCCACCCGGATCAGAATCCTCTTTGTGTTGTTTGAAGCGGAGGTATGCGTCTGCGATCTGGCAAAGGTGCTCAACATGACACAGTCTGCCATATCACATCAGCTTAGGATATTAAAGGCAAACAAGCTCGTAAACAGCAGACGTGAGGGCAAATCAGTGTTTTATTCACTTGCCGACGGACATGTGCGCACAATCATTGCGCAGGGACGTGAGCATATCGAGGAATAATGCAGGGAGGAATATACGTGACAGAATTAGAAGAATACTATAACAAATTCAACGAGGAAAAGCGTCTGAACAGCCGCCACGGCAGGGTAGAGTTTATCACCTCCATGAAGTATATACACGATTGTCTTGGCAGCCTGATGAATGAGAAGCAGCTTGATCTTCGCTCACAGATTAAAATCCTGGATGTCGGTGCGGGAACGGGCAGATATTCAGTGCCTCTTGCCGAGGAAGGCTATGATGTGACAGCACTTGAGTTAGTTAGGCATAACCTCGGCAGGCTGAAGCAAAAGAGCGATAAAGTAAAGGCATACCAGGGCAATGCCACAAAGCTGAAAAAGTTTGGAAACGATGAATTTGACCTCACACTCGTATTCGGACCTATGTATCATCTAAAGTCATCTGAGGAAAAACTTGCCGCATTGAATGAGGCGAAAAGGGTGACAAAACCGGGCGGTTACATACTTGTGGCATACATTATGAATGAGTACAGCGTGATAACCTATGCCATAAAGGAGAAGCATATAAAAGAGGGCATAAAGGGAGGAATGCTCGATGAGAGCTTCCATTGTACAGAAAAAGCTAATGATTTGTACAGTTTTGTCCGATTAGAAGATATAGAGGCATTAAACGCACAGGCAGCCCTTACACGCGAAAAGATAATAGCAGCCGATGGCGCGGCAAATTATATCAGACCATTTTTGAATGCTCTTGACGAGGAAGAGTTTGATATGTTTGTACAGTACCATCTTTCAACATGTGAGAGAGCAGACCTGATGGGAGCAAGTGCGCACACGGTTGATATTTTAAGGGTGTGTGGTGATTCTGAATAAAGTCTTTTCAAATATAACACAGTATAAGATTACATATGAGGAGAACTATGAAAAACAAGGGATTAAAAATTCTATTATCTGTGCTTTTGGTTTTATGCATTATTATGGCAGGAGCACTCATAGGAAAAGAGTATATTGCAGATAATATAAAGGAAGCCGCTAACCAGAATGGTGTGGATGTAGTTAAAGACACATCGGATGCCGGAAAAGCAGAGGATAACGCAGTTGACAGTACGGCAGAAGGCACAGAGAGTACACAGTCTGATGCAACCAAAGCTGAGGAAACAGAAGCGGATACACAAAAGCCACAGATGTCAACCATAGTGATTACGGCTACAGGAGACTGTACACTCGGCAACAATCAGGAGCAAAGCTATGACGGTAGCTTTAATTCTTATTATGACTCAAAGGGACAGGACTACTTTTTCGGCGGCGTGAGAGATATTTTTGAGGCTGACGATATGACACTCATCAATTTGGAGTGTGTGCTATCGGATGCGACGGAGCGCGTCGAAAAGCGCTGGAACCTCAAGGGAAAGCCTGGGTACATTGGAATAATGACGGGCAGCTCTATCGAGGCCTGCAGTCTTGGAAACAATCACACATACGACTATGGACAGGCTGGACTGGACGATACGAGAAATGTGCTCGACAATGCCGGGATAGTATATGGCTTCAATGATCATACCGGTATTTATGAGACTGCTGATGGGACAAGGATTGGAATAGTGTCGGTCAGCCTTTTGTCACAAAACGGTGACCGAGAGGCATATATCCAAAACGGTATAGCGCAGCTTCGTGAACAGGGAGCGGCGATAGTTATCGCATGCTGTCACTGGGGCATAGAGGGTGACCATTACCCTAATGACTATCAGCAGGCGGCAGCACATCGTATCATCGATTGGGGAGCAGACCTGGTAGTCGGAAACCACCCTCATGTGCTGCAGGGGATGGAGGCCTATAACGGCAAAATGATATGCTACAGCCTTGGAAATTTCTGCTTCGGAGGCAATAAAAATCCGGCAGACAAGAATACGGCGATTTATCAGCAGGCATTTACTCTGATAAATGGTGAATTGCAGCCGGGCATAGATGCGCAGATTATTCCATGCACCTTAAGCAGTGCAAGCTCATACAATGATTTCAGGCCAACAGTGGCTTCAGGCGAAAAAGCCAAAGAGATATGCAATTTAATGAACACATATTCACAAAATTATAGTAAAATAGAAATTGATGAGCTTGGAAAGCTGCATGTAAATTAACAGTAGGTAACTATTCAGAACCACTGAGAAAAAGAAGGGCTGAATAGTTACAATATCATTTTTTAACGAATTAAGATAAAAAACAGTCATGCAACAAAAGGCATGTACTATCATACAAATATAGTAAGGGAGCAAAGAGCAATATGTATATGTGGAGAGAGCGCAGTAAAGAAGAAAAGCATGAGGATGTAGTAAATACAGGCCTGCTGCCGCTTGATGTGGTAGAGGGATTTAAGATCCGTCCGGGCTTTTTCAGAATGTACGGAGCGTGCGTGGCATCAAACGGAGTGAGCTTTACCATCAATTCCCATGGAGCAACAAGGTGCACTCTTTTATTGTTCAAGCCACAGGCATCAAAGCCGTATGCGAGGATTCCGTTTCCTGATTCATATAGGATAGGAGATATCTACTCCATGCTTGTTTTTGATATAAAGCCGGATGAATTTGAGTATGCATTTTCGTTTGACGGACCATATGAGCCGGCAAAGGGACTTTTGTTTAACGAGGAAAATGTCCTTTTAGACCCATATTCCAGAGCGGTCACAGGACAGCGAAAATGGGGAGAAAAGCCGGAGGGTGGCAAGGATTTTGAGTACAGAGCCAGAGTTGTAAAAAGTAACTTTGACTGGGGCAACATAAAGCAGCTTGAGCAGCCCTTTGAGGATCTTGTGATTTATGAGACACATGTGAGGGGCTATACAAAGGATAAGTCCTCTGGAGTCAGCGCACCGGGTACATTTGCCGGATTAAAGGATAAGATACCGTATCTGAAGGACCTTGGAATAAATGCAGTGGAGCTCATGCCGATTTTTGAGTTTGATGAGATGGAGAGCGCCAGAGTGGTCGATGGTGTGCAGCTTTACAATTACTGGGGCTACAACACAGTATCATTTTTTGCACCGAATACCAGCTATGCCTTCAACGAGGAGCACAACCACGAGGGAGACGAGCTGAAATCGCTGATAAAGGCTTTAAAGGAAAATGGCATAGAGGTCATTCTTGATGTGGTGTTCAACCATACCGCTGAGGGAAATGAGATGGGACCGTGCTTCTCTTTCAAGGGAATAGACAATAACGTGTACTATATGCTTACACCGGATGCACACTACTACAATTTCAGTGGCTGTGGAAACGTTATGAACTGTAATCATCCTGTTGTGCGCAGCTTTATCATAGACTGTCTGAGACACTGGGCCATTGAGTACAGAGTGGATGGCTTCAGATTTGACCTGGCTTCCATTCTCGGAAGAGATCAAAACGGTGCACCTATGGCCAATCCGCCGATTCTTGAGTCGCTGGCATTTGACCCGGTGCTTGGAAAGATGAAGCTCATCGCAGAGGCCTGGGATGCAGGCGGACTGTATCAGGTGGGAAGCTTCCCGTCATGGAACAGATGGGCTGAGTGGAACGGCAGATACAGGGATGACATGAGAAGCTTTTTAAAGGGCGATGACGGTATGGCGGGAAATGCCATCACACGTATCACCGGCTCACGCGACCTTTACAGCCCGGAGAGCAGAGGACACAAGGCATCAGTCAATTTCATGACCTGTCATGATGGTTTTACACTGTATGACCTTTACTCATACAATGAAAAGCACAATGAGAAAAACGGCTGGAATAACACAGACGGAGACAACAACGGACATAGCTGGAACTGTGGCGCAGAGGGTGAGACAGACGATCCAAATGTAAACGGACTTAGAAGGCGCCTTATAAAGAATGCATTTGCAGCACTTTTGTGCAGCCGTGGCCCGGCGATGTTTTTTGCGGGCGATGAGTTCTGTAACACCCAGTTTGGAAACAACAACGCGTATTGTCAGGACAATATCATTTCATGGCTCGACTGGAGCAGGCTTGAGGAATTCAAGGAAATCCATGATTTCGTGCGTCATATGATTCAGTTCAGGAAAGAGCATCCTATACTCAGAAAGATGACAAAGCCTTCATCCTGCCAGTTCCCGGAAATCAGCGTGCACAACGGTACACCGTTTAATGCCTCGACAGATTACAAGACAAAGCTTATCGGCATCATGTATGCCGGAAGAAATGAGGAGGACACGGAGGATGATATTGTATTCTATTGCATGAATGCATATTGGGAGCCGCTTGTGACGCAGCTTCCGGTGCTTCCGAACGGAAAACACTGGCATGTGGACACCAACACCAATGCAGAGTATTTTGACGGAGAGGACTTCACGGCAAAGACAGAGCTTTTGGGTGTCAACACCATAAGAGTTCCTGCGAGAACCACGATAATACTTGTGGCAGAATAGCAATAAAATTGGCATTTTGTTCTCAGTGATTATGAATAGATATAGTTAAAAAACAGCCCGGCACACATTGATATGTGCACCGGGCTGTTTTTCGTTACGGTTTTGGCTTAGACTGTAACATTTCCCCCTTTCATTTTTCAATATATTTTATGTGACATTTGCATCAGCAGCCCGTGATGGTTGTGAAGTGATACCGGAAGGCCTTGTATATATCACATAATCAGTTGTGAGTTGGACAAATTTCGTCTGTGAATCCAAGAAAATAATTGGGTGTGACACCAAAAATTGTACTTAAATGGCAAATGACAAAAATGTCAGGCACCCTACGACCTGTCCTGTAGCCTGAAATAGTTGATTCTGCACAGCACATGATTTCAGAAAGAGCAATGTTGGTCAAGTTGTGGAGCCTCATCAGATAATCAAGCCTGTCAGGCACAGTTGTACTAATGGTTGATAGTTGCTTTTCTTGTAAAAAGATATTTATTTCATTCATAAACAAATTGTAACACAATAATCGTAGAAAGCAACAAATATCTGAAAAAAACGAAAAAAATTGAAAATTTAAAATAAATATTTTAAATCCAGCCACCATCAAAAGTGATTATTTGTCCTGTGAGGTAATCAGGTGCAGTGATGACAGAGTAAGCCATAGCTGCGACCTCATCGGCTGTAGCAAAGCGTCCGGCGGGAATTTCATCGGCAAGCTCAGCTCTTTCTGCCTCGTCAAAGCAGCGGTTCATGTCTGTATCTATGACACCACAGGCAATGGCATTGACCGGAATGTGCGATGGCGCAAGCTCCTTGCCGAGTGCCTTGGTAAATGCATTTATACCGCCCTTGCAGGCTGAGTATGCCACCTCGCAGGATGCTCCGACGTTGCCCCAGACAGAGGAAATCTGTAGTATACGGCCACATTTATCGGCAACCATATAAGGGGTGACGAGCTTTGTAAAGTTGAAAACACCGGTCAGATTTATCGCCACGATATTGTTCCATTCCTCCGGTGTCATGTCGCTCAGCAGCCCGATATGCGATATGCCGGCATTGTTAATGAGTACATCTATATGGCCAAAATGGGAAATGGTATTCGCAACCATATCCTTGGCAAAGAAAAAGTCTCCTACATTTCCGGTGTAGCATAGCGCCTCAATTCCGTATGCACAGTGAAGCTCATCAGCAAGAGACTTTAGCCTGTCAGATGAATTGCGGCAGCAAAGTGAGAGGTTATAGCCACAGGAAGCCAGCTTTTTGGCAATGGCGGCACCGATACCGCGTGAAGCTCCGGTTATTATGGCTGTTTTATTTATGTGATTGGTGTGATTTATGTGATTTATGTGATTTGTCTGATTTGTCATGATATTCTCCTTATAATTTATATACCGTGGTGCTAAGCCGGTCGCTGCGCTGCCGGACCGGCTTCATAGTATAGAGAAAATAATTACGTGATTAAATTACAGTTCAGTCATGGGTATGATACCTCGCTGTGAGGCTGGGCACAACAGTGTAAATTTTTATCATATTATACAGCATAAATCATACCATAAATATATATTATGGGGTAGACAAAATTTATACATTGTGATATTATCTAATAGTTGCAAAACGAATTGCAGACGGCGTGTGGCTCAGTTTGGTAGAGCGCTACGTTCGGGACGTAGAGGTCGCAAGTTCGAATCTTGTCACGCCGATTTATTTATTTATGTATCTGAATAGTTACCGACTGTATTATTTTGGAGCACGCGCATAGCGTGTTTTTTTGTTACTGTTCAGTGTGAATAGTAACTTTTTTATTTAGTTCTTTGTAAATCAAAACAATATATTGCTTTATTGGTAACATAACGGTAAAATAGTACTAGTGTATTGGCTTGATTTAGGAAAGGTACAGGAAATAGGGGATATGAATATTGTTTCACAAATGTGTGCCATTGCGGTGATGTTCGTAATAATGTATTTTTATATTTCGCAGAAAAAGATTATATTACATACATCGAAGGTTTTTGTTGAGGTATGGATAGCAGGCCTGCTGTCACTTTTCTTTGATATTTTCTCACTTGTTGCAATTGAAAAAAGAAGCGGATATCATCTTACTGCTACCAATATTATCTGCAAATTATATCTCTGGACGGTTACATGGGTTGCCATGGTGGCCTTCTGGTATATTTGTGTGGATATTTTCAGGAAAAAAGAGCTTGAGCGCAAGTGGAGAAATCGGCTGTGGATATTTGGAATCTCCACTGATATTCTGATAATGGTCGTACCGATTAAAATTTATGCTTCGGATAATATAGTTTATACATATGGTCCGGCTGTTATTATAACATATGCAGTAACTGTAATTCTGCTGGCGCTTATTCTAATGCTGACAAAAAAATACAGTCAGGCTATAAATCCGAGAAGAAGAAAGAGCATGCAGGTCTGGGTGGCTCTTATGTTTATATCGGCGGTTATTCAGTTTATAGATAAAAATATATTGATTGTCAGCTTTGCGAGTGTGATAGGTGTGCTTATCATTTTTATTATGCTTGAAAATCCGATGGCAAATATTGACAGGGATACAGGATTTTTCAACCTCAATGCCCTTTTTGAATACATGAAGGAGGCATATGGACAGGGGAATGATGTATCGATAGTGTGTATTCGCTATGGAAGCAATGAAAATGATTTTTTTACTAGAGAGATGGAAAAAAGTATTTTTTATGAGGTTGTTTCTTTTATAAATAAGCTGCCTGATAATTATGTTTTTAGAAGCTCGGCAAACGAGTATCTGCTGGTTTTTGAAAATACTGATTGTGCAGAAAAAACAATCGGAATATTGGAACGCAGGTTCGACAAGCCATGGGGCAGTGACAATATGACGATGCTGTTTGGGGAGATATATTATCTAAGGTCTACTGAGCTTGTGCGGAGACCATCGGATATACTAGGGCTTTTTCAATATGCCAAGCGCAACAGAGCTGAGTTTACGGGGCGCGGCGTGATGCTCATAAATAATGAAGTCATTGAGCACATATATGATGAAAATTCGGTTGAGAATGAGATAATAGAGGCATTGCGCGATAACCGTGTTGAGGTATTTTACCAGCCTATTTATAACACTAAAACGCATAAATTCACCTCTGCGGAGGCGCTTGTCAGAATAAGGTCGCGCGAGGGAAATATCATACCTCCGGGCAGGTTTATTGCTGTAGCTGAGAAGCAGGGACTCATTTTAAGGCTTGGAGAGCGCGTGTTTGAGATAGTGTGCAGATTTATTGTACAGCATGATATACATGCGATGGGAATTGAGTATATTGAATGCAATCTGTCAGTGGTGCAGTGTGCTTATGACCATTTAGCGCAGGATTTTATTGCAATTATGGAGAAATATCATGCGGATGCAAATGATATTGTGCTTGAGATTACAGAGTCTGCATCTATCACTGAAAAAAAGATACTGCTTGATAATATGAATGCCCTGCGTAAGGTGGGAGTGAGGTTTGCGCTGGATGATTTTGGCACAGGTCAGTCAAATTTAAGCTATATTGTTGATATGCCGATTGACATTGTGAAGTTTGACAGAGGCATGACAAATGCATATTTTGACAACGGAAAGGGCAAGCCTGTTATGGATGCCGCAATGGGCATGATTCAAAAGCTAAAGCTTGAGATTGTTTCTGAGGGAATCGAGGAGCAGGAGCAGTTTGTAAAGCTGGATGAGCTTGGAATAGATTACATCCAGGGCTATTATTTCTCAAAACCGAGAAATGCTGCTGAGTTTATTTCATTCATAGAAAGCAATAATGCATAGTTTATTTTATTCATATAAGATAATAATGCATATGCAAAATCAAATATTTAATTAGTTACAATATGGATTAAAATCCGACGCTTTTAAACAGCGTCGGATTTTTTAAGTTCATTTAAGGTAGCCATGTTAGTATAACACCATCAAAACGAAGGGAGACATAAAACATGGCAGATCAAATGATTTTCAAGAGATTTGAAATTAAATACATGATAGATGAAACAGTTTTCGAAAAGCTGATGGAAGTGATGGATGGATATATGATAGCAGATGAGCACGGACGAAGCACAGTCTGCAGCTTATATTATGATACGCCGAAGTACCTTCTTATCCGCAGATCATTGGAGCATCCGGTATATAAGGAAAAGCTAAGGCTTAGAAGCTACGGAGTGGCAAAGCTGTCTGACACGGTTTTTGTGGAGCTGAAAAAGAAATTCTGCTCGGTTGTATACAAGCGAAGAATTGCGATGACTCATGATAAGGCGCTTTTGTATCTGGCAGGAAATGGGCAGATAGCTGAGTCACAAATAACTGATTCACAGATAGCCGACTCACAGATTGCAAGCGAGATAAATTATGCACTAAAAATATATGAAAACCTTGCACCGGCAGTGCTTTTATCATATGAAAGAGAAGCATTTTATGCGAAAAACAATCACGAGTTCAGAGTGACCTTTGACAGAAATATTCTTTGGAGAGACTATGACCTGTCACTTGATAAGGGCATCTACGGCACACCGATACTTGAGGACCAAAAGGTGTTGATGGAGGTCAAGACAGATGGAGCCATACCGGGATGGATGGTTGATTTTCTCACGGCAAATAAGCTTTACAAGACATCATTTTCAAAATATGGTACAGCATACCGGGCGATATATGACCGTGCAAATCAAAAAAACACTAAGCCGGTTCATGATTGCGATTGGATATACGGGGATGAAATTGCAGCTGTGGCTGGGAATTGATGTATATGGTGATTGGTATGTAGCTGTGGCTGGAAGTGATGTATACGGAGATGGGCGTGTAGCTGTGGCTGGGAATTAAAGTAGAAATTTCAAAATAGAGATAAAAAACCAGAGATTAGAAATTATAAAAGAAAAATTATAAGAGAAAAATATAAGAGCAAAAATATAAGAGTAAAAATATAAAAGTAATATTATAAAAGAAATATTAGAAAATAGATATAACGGAGGATTACATATGCTTAGCAACATTTTTACAGGATTATTTGATACAACAGCCACAACGGTCATTTCGGTGCCGGATTTCATAATTTGTATAGTGGTTTCACTGATAATCGGAGCCTTTATTACGTGGGTTTACACATACAAAAGCCGCTATACAGCAAGCTTTGCGATAACACTTGCGATGCTTCCGGCAGTGGTGTGCATAGTCATCATGATGGTAAACGGCAATGTCGGTGCAGGAGTAGCTGTAGCGGGAGCCTTTTCGCTGGTGCGTTTCCGCTCGGTACCGGGAACGGCAAAGGAGATAGGTACAATTTTCCTTGCTATGGCAGCAGGACTTATCGCAGGAATGGGCTATCTGTCATTTGCAGTGCTTTTTGCATTAATCATGGGCATGGTGATGCTCGTACTCAATATATCAGGCTTTGGCACACACAAAAGAGCTACATGTGAAAGAACGCTTAGGATTACAATTCCGGAGGATTTAAATTACGGCTCCGCCTTTGATGATTTATTTGAGAAATATCTCACAGGCTGTGAGATTGTTTCTGTAAAGACAACAAATATGGGAAGCCTTTACAAGCTTACCTATCACATAACACTTAAGGATTTGGCGATGGAAAAGAGCTTTATAGATGAGCTTCGCTGCCGAAATGGCAACCTTGAAATCGCAATTATGCAACAGGAGGTAAATACGAATGAGCTATAGAAAAATTACAAAATATTTTCAAAATATCAAGCTATACGGGGTAATCGGTGCAGCAGTAATAATGGCAATGTCCGTAACTGCCTGCTCGACAGTCAAAAATTCAGGCACAGAGATATCAGCTGCCCAGACCTCTGCAGGTTTAGCGGATATAGCCACGGTCAATGGAATCTATTCATATGATGATATGTTTACGGAGAGAGATCTTGATGTGGGCTATGATGAGAGCAGTGCTGTAAAAATTAATCTGGCAGATGATTCGACCACAGTAACCGTAGGGGATAATACAGAGACCGATGCATCAAAATCAGAAGAAACCAGGGCAGATGAGTCAAAAACGGATGAAACAAAAGCTGGCGGGGCAGAAACGGATGAGACTAAAGCAGATGAGTCAGAAACGGATGGAACTAAAGCAGATGAGTCAGTAACAAATGAGACTGAAACTGCTTCAAGTGGTGTGAGTATTTCGGGGAATATCATCACTATAACTAAGGAAGGCACATATGTGCTTTCCGGAGCCTTATCAGAAGGACAGATTGTCGTAGATGCAGACTCGGCCAAGGTACAGCTTGTGCTCGACAATGCCGACATTACCTGCTCATCGAGCGCAGCGATATATGTAAAGAATGCCGATAAGGCATTTATTGCGTTGGCAGAGGGCTCAGAAAACATTCTTATGAACACGGCTGAGTATGAGGCAATTGATGACAACAATATAGATGCTGTAATTTTTTCAAAGGGTGATCTGACACTGAATGGCAAGGGAACACTCACCATAAATTCAGAGTATGGACACGGAATTGTATCAAAGGATGATTTAAAGCTTGTAGGCGGCACCTGTAATATTACGGCAAAAACCCATGCGCTTTCAGGAAAAGACAGCGTGCGAATTGCAGCAGGTACGTACAATCTGACTTCCGGCAAGGATGGAATTCACTCAGAAAACGCGGATGATGATGAAAAGGGCTTTGTATACATTGCATCCGGTGATTTTACAATTGAGAGTACAGGTGACGGCATAGATGCATCATATGTGGTACAAATTGATAATGGAGACTTTGATATAACTGCAGGCGGTGGCGCTGAAAATGCTACAAAAACAAACAATGAAATGCCGGGCGGTGGCACGGGTGGCAATATGGGAGGTGGCGCACCGGGTGGAGATAAACCAAGCGGAGAAGCACCGAGTGGAGAAGCGCCAAGTGGAGGACCTTCTTCTGACAGCGATTCAGGTAAACAGACCGGGCAGACACCACCGGATAAGCCGGACGGCGACAGCTTCGATGGAAGCCGTCCAGATGAAAAAGCTTCGGACAATGCAGGCAGCCAGACTTCACAGACGCCACCGGATAAGTCAGCTAAAGATACATCAGATGCTGACTCAACAAGTACCAAGGGTATCAAGTCAGATGGCGCACTCTATGCAAATGGAGGTACCTTTAACATCAACTCTGCAGATGACTCATTCCACAGTAACTCTGACGTCACAATAAATGACGGAACTTATACCATCAGCTCAGGCGATGACGGAATGCACGCAGACAGTGCACTGCTTGTCAATGGTGGAACTATTACAGTCACAGAGAGCTATGAGGGCTTAGAGGGGCTCAATATCACAATAAATGATGGCAAAATAGATATCACTGCAAGCGATGACGGCATGAATGCAGCTGGCGGAAATGATGCGAGCGGTTTTGGCGGCAGGGGAGGAGATGGCTTCAAGGGTATGCAGGCACCGGATGCAGCGCAGAAGTCGGACAGTGCATCAGACACAGCGCAGACAACTGGCAACATAACAGTTGCAGCACAAAAGTCGGATAACACATCAGTTGCATCACAGGATACAGATACTGCATCAGATGATGAAATGTGGATGGTCATCAACGGTGGCTACGTACACGTGCTGGCAGGAGGCGATGGCCTTGACTCAAACGGAGACCTGACAATAAATGGTGGAGAAGTCTATGTAGATGGTCCATCAGACAACGGCAACAGTGCCATAGATTATGGCGAGAAATCATCATTTTATATCAATGGCGGAACTGTTGTTGCAGTGGGAAGCAGCGGTATGGCAGAGGATGTAAGCACCGATTCAAAGCAGCAGGTAGCCTTTGTAAAGCTTGATTCACAGGTCGATGCCGGTGATGTAATCTTAAAGGATGCTGACGGAAATGAGATTATTTCATACACAGTCCAGAAAAAATATGACTGTGTGATAATCAGTACAGCAGATTTGAAGGCAGGTCAGACCTATACACTTTCAGCATCAGGAAACGAATCGGAGGTATCTCTTTAATCATAAATTAGTGGCAAAATACCTTTTGACCCTCATATCATTATATACTATGACGCATAGCCTGACAGTGTGATGACAGGCTGGCGTCAAAACAGTAATTCGGTTATGGCTGTAAAGTAAGCAAAATGAGGCAGAATACGAGCCGGATTTACTGTTGTAACAATAAAACATAATAATATGATATAATGAGTGAAAGTGACAAGAATGCAGTTATACATTCGGCGTATACATTTGACGAACAACAAATGTTGACTATGAAGCATAGCTTCATAATACCATATAAAATAATTGTTCAGAGCCTATGTAGATAAGGAAAAAGCGTATGACTGATTAGAATAATTGTATAAATCTGAAAGTAAGAAGGAGGCCATTATGAGACTATTACTGGCAGAGGATGAAGAGGACTTAAGCCGTGCACTTGTAGCGGTGTTAAAACACAACAACTATTCAGTTGATGCCGTCTATGACGGAGCAGAGGCACTCGACTATATAGAAAACTCAGATAACTATGACGGAGTAATACTGGACATCATGATGCCTAAAATGGATGGAATCACGGTGCTCAAAACTATCAGAAGTCATGGCAATTCTGTTCCGGTATTGATGCTTACCGCAAAGGCTGAGATAGATGATCGCGTGGAAGGACTCGATAGTGGCGCTGATGACTATCTGACGAAGCCATTCTCCATGAAGGAACTTATGGCACGAATTCGCGCTATGACAAGACGCAAGGCTGACACAACAGACTCAGTGCTTACATTTGGTGATATTACTCTGGACAGATCAACCTATATACTTACCGGGCCTGCAAGTATTAATAATACATGCGGCATTGAAAACAGTGGTCTGCATACAGACACTAATAATATGGACAATGGTAATCAGAATAGTAAAATCAAGGAAAATAATATTGTAGATGGACAAGTATCTGAAAATCAAAGTGCAGGAAATCAAAGTAACGGAATCAGACTTGCAAACAAGGAATACCAGATGCTTGAGATGCTTATGACAAATCCGGGACAGATTATATCTGCTGACCAGTTTATGGACAGAATATGGGGATATGATTCAGAAGCAGAACAGAATGTCGTGTGGGTTTATATATCCTATTTGCGCAAAAAGCTTGCATCAGTGGGCTCAGCAGCCCAGATAAAGGCAACCCGAGGAGTCGGATATTCGATAATTTCGTGATTAATCATAAATGAGGGGCAAAATACCTTTTGACCCTCATATCATTATATTTGGGTAGAAATGTTTCCATATGGCAGGGGCGCCTATGAATTTGAGCATTAACTATTTTTATATTTTTCTGAAAATTCACTTTTTATGTCTTTTTATTTAGAAAATGCTGGATTTTTCAATTATCATAAGATAAAGAAATCAAAAATCATGTCAATAAAAAATATCTGGAGCTTTATCTGAAGGACACAATAAATGAGCTCAGACTACTTGAGATAAACAGGAAAGCCCGGAAAAAATATAAAACTGATTATGCCCAGAAAATGTTGAAGCAAAAACATTATAGCAGTATACTTTTAGCAGTTGATAAGAAGGAAAATGAAGAGACAAATGAAAAGACACAGGTTCCTAACCATGAAGCTCTCAAATTATATACCAAAATGGGAATTATAGTGCGGTCAAAATCAGAGGTAATTATTGCGACAGCCTTGTATGACAATAATATCAAGTTTGAGTATGAAAAGCCGTTTAAAAGCTCTAATGGTATTTATTATCCCGATTTTACGGTTGAGAAGAAAAATGGCGACATAATTCTGTGGGAGCATCTTGGTCTGATAGATAATCCTGATTATCGAAACAAAGCTTATCGAAAGATACTGAAATATAACGAAAATGGATATTATCAGGGAAAAAATCTTATATTGACATATGAAACAGCGGAAAGTCCATTGGACCCAATGGATGTAGAACATGAAATAGAAAAAATGTGCAGGTGATAAAATGCTCAAAAAATTACGAAGAAAATTTATAGCCATAGCAATGCTGTCGGTTTCAATTGTTCTCATTGCAATTGTAGGCACGATAAACATTGCAAATTATATAAGTACGAATGAAGCACTGGATGCGCGCCTTAAGCTGATTGCCGGAAACGGAGGAACATTCCCGGATCTTTTAGAGCAGAAGAACATGGGAGTGGAAGGCAATAAAACCGACAGTATAAATAATGGGACTTCCACACGCAAAGAGCCACCATCCGGCAGAATAGATGTACAGCCACCGGAGGATATGAATCCTGCAGACTTAAATGAGAATGACATAAATGATAATGATTTAAAGGAGAATGACTTAAAACGCCATGGCATCTCGCCGGAGAGTCAGTTTGATACCAGATATTTTACTGTCACGATAAACAGTAAGGGCGAGGTGGAAAATATTGACACAAGTAAAATAGCATCCGTCTCGTCGGAAAATGCAGCCGAATATGCGAAAAAACTATGGAAATCCGGAAAAAAAGGTGATGGCAAAAGTGGATTTGCAGAAAGCTGTAAATACCTGACAGTAGACGAGGATGGCTCTACAATGTATATTTTCCTGAGCTGTCAGCGTGAGCTTTCAACGATAAAAACATATATATTGGCTAGCGTTGGAATAAGTGTTTTCGGACTAGTCGTAGTATTTGTTATGATATACTTCTTCTCGGGAAAAATACTAAAGCCGGTATCGGAAAGCTACGAAAAGCAAAAGCGGTTTATAACGGATGCCAGCCATGAAATCAAAACTCCACTTACCATAATAGATGCGAATACAGAGGTCATTGAGATGATGGAGGGTGAGAATGAATGGACAAATAGCACCAGAAAACAAGTGGCGCGTCTGACCTCACTCACGGAAAAGCTTGTATTTTTGTCGAGGATGGATGAAGAAGCAACAAAGCTTGAGATGCTGGAATTTTCATTATCTGACGCAATACTTGATACCGCAGAGCCGTTCAAAACGGTAGCCCGGACAAAAGGGAAAAAGCTTACAATAGATGTGACAAATGGAATACTGTATACAGGCGATGAGAAGACTATCAGACAGCTAATATCGATTTTACTAGATAATGCAATGAAGTATTCAGGATGCAGCAGCGCAAGCTTCGAAAAGGGTAATATCAATAAAACAAATCTTAATAAAACCACCAAAACACAAAACGATTGTGTCACCACAATAAATCAGGCACCGGAAATAGAAATATCCCTGAAAACATCCGGTAAAAACCGTATAATTACAGTGTGGAACACTGTAGACGAGACTGCAAACATCAAAAAAGGCAGACAGGACCTGCTGTTTGAGCGCTTCTACCGCACTGATACTTCACACAACTCAAAAACAGGAGGCTTTGGAATAGGTTTATCAGCAGCCTATGCTATAGTAAAGGCACACAAAGGAAAAATCACTGCAGAAAGTAAAGATGGCAGGTCTATTAAATTTACAATCGTACTGTAAATTAAAAATATTTTTTTACATGCATTTTACACACTAATGATTTTGCATTTTACATTTCCCCATTACTATATCAGTTGTAACAAACAAAGAAATAAATTCAAGAAAGAAATGAAAGAGGAAATTAAAATGAAAAATCGTATGAAAAAACTTTTAGTTTTAGCAACTGCTGCAACAATGCTGACAGCAGCATTTACAGGATGTGGTTCAAGCTCAGACGGAGCAGACAACAATGCAGGTACAAGCGCAGATAAGAGCGCAGATGAAGGTGCATCAAATGAGAACTTAAGCGGTTCACTTTCACTTGCAGGAAGTACTTCAATGGAGAAGCTTTGTGAGGCACTCAAGGAGTCATTCATGGAGAAAAACCCTGGAGTGACAGTAACAGTAGAGTATACAGGCTCTGGTTCAGGAATCGAGTCAGTAACAGCAGGAAGCGTAGATATCGGAGATTCATCAAGAGCACTTACAGATGATGAGAAAGCAAACGGCGTTGAGGAAAACATCGTAGCAATCGACGGAATCGCAGTAATCACAGACAAGGACAACTCAGTAACAGAGCTTACATCAGATGACTTAAAGAAAATCTACACAGGTGAGATTTCAAACTGGAAAGACCTTGGTGGAAAAGATGAGGCAATCGTAGCAATCGGCCGTGAGGCTGCTTCAGGAACAAGAGGAGCCTTCGAGGAGCTTCTTGATGTAAAGGATCAGTGTAAATATGCACAGGAGCTTGACTCAACAGGAGCAGTTCTTGCAAAGGTAGGCTCAACACCTGGAGCAATCGGATATGTTTCACTTGACGTGCTTGATGATACAGTAACAGCAATGAAAATTGACGGAGTAGAGGCAACAGAGGAAAACATTGTAGCAGGCAAATATCTTCTTTCTCGTCCATTCGTAATGGCTACAAAGGGCAAGATTGACGAGCAGAACGATATTGTTAAAGCTTGGTTTGACTATGTAAACTCAGATGAGGGACAGGCAGTTATCAAGAAGGTAGGTCTTATCCTCCCTCAGTAGAAATTATCGGGCATATTAATGATACGAAATACAGACATCGCTAGTATGTATAAGTATAAAAATAATACAAAATACAGACATCGATGCGAGACATCACTAGTAAGTATAAGTATAAAAAATAATACAGAATACAGACATCGATATTAGACATCAGTATTAATACATATCGACAAGATACAGGGTTTCCTCAGGAAATGGCAGGTTTCCTGGGGAACTTTTTGAAACAAGGAGTATCAAATGAAACATAAATCCATAGTAGAGAATGTTGCCAAAATAATATTCACGGTATGTGCGGTTGTGGCAATATTCGCAGTATTATCAATAACAATTTATATGTTCCTTAAGGGCGCACCGGCATTTTTCAAGGTTGGAGTGTTAAACCTCTTATTCGGAACAAAATGGGCGCCGACAGCAGCAGACCCAAGCTACGGAATATTGTACATAATCCTCACATCCATCATAGGAACAGCAGTATCTATACTCATAGGAGTACCGATTGCTCTTCTTACGGCAGTATTTCTCACTGAGGTGTCAAACAAAAAGCTCTCAGCGGTAGTGCAGCCGGCAGTAGAGCTGCTTGCAGCCATTCCATCAGTAATCTATGGACTTTTGGGACTTATGATACTTAATCCGGTATTATACAAGCTGGAGAAATATGTTTTTGCAAACTCAGCAACACATCAGTTTACCGGCGGATCAAATCTGCTTGCAGCAATCATAGTGCTTGCAATCATGATTCTTCCTACGGTAATAAACATGAGCGTATCATCAATACAGGCAGTACCGCAGCAGATGAGAGCGGCATCACTTGCTCTTGGAGCAACAAAGATACAGACAATATTTAAAGTTACGGTTCCGGCAGCAAAATCAGGAATCATGACAGGAATTGTGCTCGGAATAGGTCGTGCGCTCGGAGAGGCGATGGCTATCAACATGGTAGCCGGTGGAACGGTAAGCTTTCCACTTCCGTTCAACTCAGTACGTTTCCTTACCACACAGCTCGTCAGCGAGATGGGATACGCCAGCGGACTTCACAGACAGGTGCTTTTCTCAGTAGGGCTTGTGCTTTTTGTGTTTATCATGATAATCAACCTCACCCTTATGAAACTCAAAAAGAAAGGAGCTGTGGAAAATGACTAGTATAAATGGAAAACGCCGCAGAATAGGCGATGATGTAGTATATTTTTTCATATATCTGTGTGCAGCATTATCGGTAGTGCTGCTTGCGGGAATCATCATATATGTATTTGTCAGGGGAATCGGCCAGGTAAACTGGCAGTTTCTGACCAGCGAGACATCTGTATTAAGAGGCACTGTCGGAATAGCGGGCAACCTGCTCAATACACTTTACATCATAATTATCACCATGCTCATAGCAACTCCTGTCGGAGTGGGAGCAGCCGTGTACCTGAATGAGTATGCAAAGCCGGGTAAGCTCGTATCCACAATCGAGTTTGCCACTGAGACACTTGCAGGAATACCGTCAATTATCTTCGGTCTTTTCGGAATGATGTTTTTCGGTCAGACAATAGGCTTTGGCTACAGTATCCTCACAGGTTCACTGACACTGACGCTCATGGTGCTGCCTCTCATCACCAGAAATACACAGGAGGCGCTTAAAACTGTACCGGACAGCTACAGACACGGAGCAGTGGGACTTGGAGCCGGAAAATGGCACACCATCCGCACCATCCTGCTGCCGTCAGCCATGCCGGGAATCATCACAGGTGTTATCCTTGCGATAGGACGAATCGTAGGTGAGTCAGCAGCACTCCTCTTTACGGCAGGAAGTGCAGGAATGCTTCCAAAGATTGCCAGCGGATATTTCTCAAAGATAATGCAGTCAGGTGGAACACTTACCATCAAGCTCTACCTTGCAGCGACAAGTGAAGGAAAATTCGACCAGGCATTTGGAATTGCGGTTGTGCTTCTCGTAATCGTATTCCTTATCAATATCCTGACAAAGGTGCTGGCAAAGAAATTCCAGGCGAAGTAAATAAATCAACCCGCTATTATAATAAATTAACGAATATAGTAAATAACAAATATAATAAACTAACTAATTAATTAAGAAGCCTCGATTTGATATCAGTAAATCGCAGCTTCTTTTTTAGTTGCTCTTTTGATTACTTTTCGATTTCGCTCAAAAATCATTTTGAGTTTCATTAAGATTATTTCTTAAACAAATCTTAATGTGTTACATAATTGGATTTTAATGTTACAATTGATACAATAAGACCAACATAAAACTTCCGGAGGCAATTATGTATAAAGTATTAGTATGTGATGATGAGAAAGACATTGTATCAGCAATCAGCATTTATTTGACCAGCGATGGCTACGAGGTAATCCCGGCGAGAAACGGGCTGGAGGCGCTCGACATAGTAAAACACAATGATGTGCATCTTGTCCTGATGGATATCATGATGCCTGTCATGGACGGCATAGAGGCGATGGTGGAAATCAGAAAAATCTCTAATGTGCCGGTCATACTGCTCACTGCCAAAAGTGAGGACACTGACAAGGTACTCGGGCTCACGGTCGGAGCAGACGACTATGTGACGAAACCGTTTAACCCGGTAGAGCTGCAGGCGAGGGTGAAGTCGCAGATCAGGAGATACATGCTTCTTGGCGCAGGCAATACAAGCGCAGGAAAGCTGGTAATCGGTGGCATTGAGCTGGATGACAAATCAAAGACAGTGACAGTTGATGGCGAGGCAGCAAATCTCACACGTACAGAGTACGATATTTTGAAGCTTCTCATGGAGCATCCGGGCGAGGTGTATTCGCCGAATCAGATATATGCAAAGGTCTGGAAGGATGAGCCATACGGGACAGAAAACACGGTGGCGGTACATATCCGTCATCTCAGAGAAAAGGTTGAGATAAATCCGGCTGAGCCAAGGTACTTAAAGGTCATCTGGGGTCGCGGATACAAAATTGACGCTGAATAGGTGCATGCTTGATAAAGTTTGTCAAGTGAAGCACTATAAAATGGAAGGTGAATGATATGAAAAAAATATCAAGAAATCTGTGGTTTAAGCTGGCGGCATTTATAGTATGCTCGGTCATGGCGGCAGGGCTTGTTGTAACAACGTTAGTTGCAGTGTACACAAACAATTATGAAAGCACAGCACAGCTAAGGGATGAGATTCATGCGAATATTGCAGGAGCCTATAGCAGACAGATGGTGTACAATTATGAATCCGGTGATGACAATGCATTTTCGCAGATGACTAATGATACCAATCTGCAGGCCGCAGTGGTAAAGAGCAATGAAACATCAGAGGACAAGGTAGATGTAAAATCTGATGCAGCAAAGGTGTATTCAAGTGTGGATGAAATATCAAATCCGGATTATATTTTTAGCTACAAGGCAAAGAACTTAAAGTGGAACAGGCTATCAAATCTGTGGGATGCAATGAGCGGCAGCTATGAGGAGTCAGACGCTGCTTCAAGCGATATGAACAGTGAGAGAATCAGCTCAATCATGTATTCCAAGACAAATGGGCTCTTTTATCTGTGCCTGAATGATGGCACAGCTTATGTCATTCCAAAGGTAAAAGTGATGACAGGCACTAACGATAACAGCTCGCTTGGCTTATATAAGGCAGTTGAGAAAACGGATGAGAATGGAAATAAATACTATGCCTACGAGGAAATGTTTACGGGCCAGTCACTCGATACTTCCGGCTTTGCTGAGTGGAAAAATGTAAAGTGCTATGATGAAAAAGGAAATCATATAAAGTGTGGCATGAATCTGGAGGATGACGATGATTCGGGCTTTGAAAGTGACGGTTCTTACTACAGTTATAGTGAGGATATTTATTATGACCGCTACGAAATCATAAAAGTAGTGGAGCAGGTGAATGAGAGCTATGAGCTTTTACCGGATACCTTTAATATATCGGATACCGGAATTGTGTACTATCCATACACCCCAACGGAAGAGCAGCCTGAGTACTATTATGTGTATGCAAAGCTTCCGCAGCAGCTTCAGGAAAAGGGCGATTACTTCAATCAGGCAGACAGCGTACTGGATATCATGGAATTTACAGAGACTCATTTGAGTATATTGTTTGTAGTATTTATACTTGGTTTTGTGATTACGGCGGGGTATCTGCTGACGGTTGCCGGAAAACGTGAGAATTCAGAAGAAATTAAATTACGATTATATGACAGGCTGCCATATGAGGTGATGCTAGGAGTGACAATGCTCGCAGACTTTATGGTATTTCTGGCAGGCTTTTTGCTTATAAAGCAGCTTCCGGTGGTGGCACTCATTTGTCTGGCGGCAACCATGGTTTCACTTGAAGCAATCCTGTCAACATACGTAAGAATCAGGGCACATGAGTTCTGGAAGCATACATTGTGCTACTATGTTGTGAGATTTTTCTTAAAGCCTGTCAAAAAGCTATGCAGGATGGTATTTGCCCCAATCAGATACGGCTTTGCCTGGATAGAAAGAAATGTACCGCTGTTTTTGATCAGTATGCTTGCATTCGGTTTCATATGCCTGCTTGAGCTTATAGGCTTTGGAGTAGGGAGTATTGGATTTATATTCATTATAAAGCTTATAGAGCTTACGTTTCTTATCGCATTTATCATGCAGTATGACAGGATAAGATGTGCCGCAAAGGCTATAGCAAACGGCGATTTTTCACAGCCTGTTGATACATCAAGGCTCATGCTGTTCTTCAGAAAGCATGGTGAGGATTTGAATAATGTGAGCAACGGAATAGAGGCAGCGGTCTCTGAAAAAATGAAGAGCGAGCGTTTCAGGACGGAGCTCATCACAAATGTGTCGCATGATATCAAGACACCGCTCACCTCCATTATCAATTATGTGGACCTGTTGCAGAAGGAGGACATAGATAACGAGAAGGTACGTGAATATCTTGACGTTCTCGACAGACAGTCATCACGTTTGAAAAAATTAATTCAGGATTTACTTGAGGCTTCAAAGGCATCTACCGGCAGCATAAATGTAGAACTTGAGGAACTGGATGCGGCTGTTATGCTGTCACAGGTAGCCGGAGAATACAAAGAAAAATTCGAGAAAAATAATCTTGATTTAATTATCAAAAATGACGTTACGCCTGTCATGATTCAGGCAGACGGACGACATCTGTGGAGAGTGTTTGATAACCTGATGAACAACATCAACAAATACGCTCAGCCGGGTACGAGAGTGTATATTGACATCATTCCAAAGGACAGCGGAGCCATCATAACCTTCAAGAATGTGTCGGCTACACCGCTTAATATTTCAAGCGATGAGCTCAAAGAGCGTTTTGTCAGAGGAGACAGCTCGCGAAATACCGAGGGCAGCGGACTGGGACTGTCTATTGCAGAAAGTCTCATGAAGCTCATGAATGGTATTTTGGAGCTGACTGTGGACGGGGATCTTTTTAAAGTGACTTTGGAGTTTTAAACTTATAAGGCATTAGAAACAACAACAGCCGGGGCATCTGCCCCGGCTGTTACACTATTATTTTCAGACCAGCTGCTCAATAATGCAACTGTGATGCTTCTTATTCTTGCCATCCATATTATAATTTATTCCAACAAGCAGTACCTTACCAGAGTATTCCTTTAAAACCCCGTGATAACGTTTTTCCTTTATCTGCCTTATTGCACTATATGCCGATTGATTATATTTAAGTTCAATAATCATTGCAGGTCTTTCTCCTGCATTTAGCCTTGGTATGAAAACAAAATCAGCAAAGCCTTTGCCCGCTGGCATCTCTCTGACAACATTATAATATGCAGGTGCTGTAAAATATGCCATAGATAAAACACAGCTTAGTGAATTTTCATCATTATATTTAAGTATTGATGTGTAGGCATCGTGAGCTTTTTCAATGAGCTCGGCCACTTTTTCACTGTCACCATTTATGGTTGCTTGCAAAAGTTCATCACATCTTGAAATCGAATCTGCTACTTTACTCCATCCACTTGTACAAAGTGCAGCCTGATAGGCTTTTTTAACCTCAAAATTTGGAACAAACGCATTTTTTTCATCTATGTTATATCCTAAATATCCCAAATGAATTAAAGCTGTGAGGGCTTCATCTTTAGATGAAATTGATACAAAATCATTCTGAAAGGTATCTGTATTCACGTAAACCATGCCATCTGATAACATTGTCATTATATCATCTTTTAAGCCATCATAATTCATCGTAATAAATGTGTTTATAGAGGCAAATGAAGATGTGTTTTTCCAATATGAATCGAATCTGTGCCTCTCTATTGCCATAGAAACAGAATTTGGATTGTACATATGAAGTCCATTAATCAAATAACCATTGTACCAAGCCTTCGTATTATCCATATCCAGTTGAAACTGTTCGCATAATTGTTTCACTTCATCTTCTGTAAATCCAAAAAACCGTGTGATAGGGTACGAATCAATCATAGTAAATTCGGTAAAATTATTTAGGGCAGACTCATCTTTTATCTTCTTAATCGGCAAAATTCCGGTAATATAAGCTAGTGCCAAAAAAGATTTTGACTCCTCCGACTTGAATAATGAATGTAAAAACTGTAGATATTTGTGAACAAGCTCTTCTTCCTTGCTGTTACGGATAACGCAATCCCATTCATCAACTATTATCACAAAAGGAATCCCTGTATCTTTATAAATCACCATCAGATTATAGCTCAGACTATCCTCATAATTCAGCTTATCTCCAAATTCACGCCTGAAATCTTTGTAAATATATTCCTGTATTTTTTCTATCAGATTATCCTTATATGAATCCCAAAAGGTAGAAACATCAACATGAATAACATTATATTTATTCATGTATTTTTTATAATCGGAATATGTCTCAATCCTGGTACCGGCAAATATATCAGTAGAATCGCACCCCAGACTGTAATATGCATCTATCATACCTGCCGCGTGTGATTTGCCAAACCTGCGGGCATGACTGACAGCAATGCAGTTTCTTGGTGTACCAAGCCATTCATTTGTGTAATTAAGCAGCTCTGTTTTATCAACATATATCTTATAATTTCGGTCTTTTCTGAAGCTATCATTGCTTGGGTTGAAATATATACCCATACTATTGTTCCCCCTTTCGCTTTATTTTCTTATTATACCATATATTTAAAAAAAAGTATTTTATATTTTACCATAAAAAAACTGATGTGCCATACTTGCATGCAAGCATGATGCATCAGTTCTTCTTGTTCTCAAGGGAACTTGAATAAAGCCCCCATATATATAAGCAAAATTAGCTGCTACGGAGTGTAGACAAAGCGCGAGTGTTAATATGTACGTGATTTAATTATCCTAAATAATCATATCATCTCCAAAAACCTCTCATGAATCCGTGTATCATCATCAAGCTCCGGATGAAAAGCCAGCCCAATCTGGTTCTTATACTGCACGCCGACAATTTTGCCGTCATACTCGGCGAGCACATGTACATCATTTTTGGCGGAGTCGTCAATAGCTTCTACGTAAGGCGCCCTGATAAATGTCATGGTAAAGTCAAAGCTATTGTCAAACCTTGCAGTGGCCTCAAAGCTTCCAAGCTGTCTGCCGTAGGCATTTCTTTTAACAGTGACAGGCAAAGTTCCGAAATATACGTTGTCATCGTTGCTAATATGTGAAGCTAAAAGGATAAGACCGGCGCAGGTTGCAAGCACCGGAAGTCCGTTTGCGATTCTTTCTTTAAGCTCATCAAACATATCAAGCTCACGGAGCAGCTTGCCCTGCACAGTGCTCTCACCACCAGGCAGCACGAGTCCGTCTAAGTCACAGATATCTGATTTTTTGCGCAGCTCTACACATTCGCACCCAAGAGACTCAAGCATGCGCTTGTGCTCAATAAACGCTCCCTGAACAGCTAAAACACCAATCTTAAGTCCTGATTTCATTTTATTTGCCTCTTTCTTCCATGATGATTTTAATCTCGCTCTCGTTGATTCCGACCATAGCCTCACCGAGATCCTCAGAAAGCTCTGCGATAAGCTTCGCATCAGTAAAGTTTGTCACAGCCTTTACGATAGCGGCAGCTCTCTTGGCAGGATCGCCTGATTTAAAGATACCTGAGCCGACGAACACACCCTCAGCACCGAGCTGCATCATAAGAGCCGCATCAGCCGGAGTAGCCACACCGCCTGCCGCAAAGTTTACAACCGGAAGCTTGCCATTGTCATGAACGAATTTGACCAGCTCGAAAGGCACCTGAAGATTTTTAGCTGCCTCGAAAAGCTCATCCTCACGCATGGAAGTAAGCTTAGCAATCTCAGAATTCATCTTTCTCATATGTCTGACAGCCTGCACGATATCACCGGTACCGGGCTCACCCTTTGTACGGATCATGGAAGCTCCCTCGTTGATACGGCGGAGTGCTTCACCGAGGTCTCTTGCACCACATACGAAAGGCACCTTGAAATCTCTCTTGTTGATATGGTACACATCGTCAGCAGGTGAAAGCACCTCAGACTCATCAATGTAGTCAATCTCGATAGCCTCGAGCACTTGAGCCTCCACGAAGTGACCTATACGGCACTTTGCCATGACAGGGATGCTGACAGCCTCCTGAATTCCCTTAATCATCTTAGGATCGCTCATTCTTGAAACACCGCCTGCGGCTCTGATATCAGCAGGGATTCTCTCAAGCGCCATAACAGCACATGCACCGGCCGCCTCGGCAATCTTTGCCTGCTCCGGAGTCGTGACATCCATGATGACACCGCCCTTGAGCATCTGCGCAAGACCTTTGTTGAGTTCGTATTGAGTATTCTTATTGTTTTCCATTTGTTAAATCTCCTTTTATTTTTTGTATTTGCTCACACCAGCCATATATCATGGTTGCAATATTACGCCACATCTGGTAATATTAAAATATTCAAAATAAGGAAAATAAAAATGCCAGAAAGCGGTGAATCAAATGCTGACCTACGACCTCACAAAAACAGACGGACCACTCTACAAATGCCTGTATGAGTGCATCAAAAACGATATATCACAGGGAAAATTAAGCTCAGGGGAGAAAATGCCATCAAAACGTACCCTCGCAAAGAATCTGGGGATTAGTACCATTACGGTTGAAAATGCATATGACCAGTTGATAGGCGAGGGCTATATGTTTGCAAGACCCAAGAAGGGCTATTTCATAGCCGATGTGTCAGATATAAGGGTAATCAAGGCACCGGTGCAGAAGGAGCTTAGTATAAAGCTGCCACCTGAGCAGGATGAAAGTATATTTGACTTCTCATCAAACAGGACAGACTCGGGTAACTTTCCGTTTTCCATATGGGCAAAGCTCATGCGAGAGACGATTTCCCTTAGGGAGCAGGAGCTTTTGTCGGTGTCGCCGTGTGGCGGAGTGAGAGAGCTTCGGGAAGCGATAGCAAGCCATCTGTCATCGTTTCGCGGTATGAATGTGGACCCGGACCAGATAATAGTCGGAGCGGGAACAGAGTATCTGTACGGACTGCTTGTGAAGCTTTTGGGTACGGATAAGGTATACTGCGTGGAGGATCCGGGCTATAAGAAAATCAGCCAGATATACGAGTGCAACAATGCAAAATGCCTGCCGGTGCAGATGGATGAGCAGGGCATCAGCGTGGAGCTTATAAAGAAAGCGAACGCGCAGATAGCACATATCAGCCCGACACACCATTTCCCGACAGGAATCACCATGCCTGTGAACCGCCGCTATGAGCTTTTGGCATGGGCCAACGAGAGCGGCGACAGATACATCATAGAGGATGATTATGACAGTGAGTTTCGCATGAACGGACACCCGATACCGCCAATCCTCTCGATAGATGCGTGTGAAAAGGTCATCTATATAAATACATTTTCAAAGTCTCTCACATCCACCATCCGAATCAGCTACATGGTGCTGCCGGAGCATCTGGCAAATGAGTTTTACAGGAGGCTTTCATTTTACTCATGCACGGTATCCACATTCGAGCAGTACACGCTGGCACGATTTATCAGCGAGGGCTATTTTGAAAAGCACATAAACAGGATGAGGCTGCACTACGGCAGAAAGCGCCAGAGCGTGCTTTCGTCTATAAAAGGCTGCTTCACTGAAAAGGCGTGTAAGGTAATAGAAAATGACTCCGGCTTGCATTTTATCATACAGTTTGACACAAACCTTCCGGACAAAACAGTTGAAGAAAGGCTTTTGAAAAAAGGCATAAAGCTTCAGGCGATTACCCATTTCAACCTGAGCAAGCCAAAGGAGGACAGGCATCAGTTTATTATCAATTACTCAAATATTGATGCAGACAGAATAACGGACAAACTCCTGATTATTAAAGATACGATACTTTAACCAGACAATACTTTAATAAAGCCGACTATTAAGTGTATAAATAGTGTATACAAATAATAAATTCAAACAGTGCGAATAATTTATGTGTGTAAAAATTTGACATAGATTTTACATACATCTGATAGAGCATTTTACAAAGCATCCATATAATGTATTCTCGAAGACAAGAAATTTATTACATGTTGCAGGAGATACAAATGGAGAAAAAAATCAAAATTCAGGTTCGCGACCTGAATCTGTATTATGGCCAGAATCATGCACTGCATGGTGTCAATATGGACATAAAAGAAAACAGCGTGACAGCGCTGATCGGACCGTCAGGATGTGGTAAGTCTACATTTTTAAAATGTATCAACAGAATGAATGATCTGGTTGACAACGTTAGAATCGAGGGAAGCATAGAGATAGATGGTGAGAATATATATGCACCATCAGTCGATACAACCGTACTTCGCAAAAAGGTCGGCATGGTTTTCCAGCAGCCAAATCCGTTCCCGATGAGCATATATGACAATATCGCATATGGCCCGAGAGTGCATGGCATCAAGGATAAAAAGATACTCGACCAGATAGTTGAGGAAAGCCTTAAAGGAGCAGCGATATTTGATGAAGTTAAAGATAGATTAAAGAAATCTGCCATGGGACTTTCAGGCGGACAGCAGCAGAGACTTTGTATTGCGAGAGCGCTTGCCGTACAGCCGGAGGTGCTTTTGATGGATGAGCCAACCTCAGCGCTCGACCCTATCTCTACTTCAAAGATAGAGGAGCTCATGGAGGATTTAAAGAAAAAGTACACAGTTGTAGTTGTAACACATAACATGCAGCAGGCAGTGCGTGTGTCGGACGATACAGCCTTCTTCCTTGTGGGAGATATGGTAGAGTTTGGTGACACAAAGACAATTTTCTCATATCCACAGGACAAGAGAACAGAGGATTACATCACAGGGAGGTTTGGTTAATGAGATCGAAATTCGACGAGCAGCTTAAGAATCTGAATGAAGAAATGATGCACATGGGAAGCATGATTGAGGAGTCAATCCAGAAGGCAATCGAGGCATTTATACATCAGGATGCCGATAGCGCCAAGGCAATCATGGAGGGCGATTCAGAGATAGACAGAGAGCAGAAAAAGATAGAAAGCCTGTGCTTTAATCTGCTCATGCAGCAGCAGCCTGTAGCAAGAGACCTTAGAACAATTTCTGCAGCGATGAAGATGGTTACTGATATGGAGCGTATAGGAGACCACGCAGCCGATATCAGCGAGATGACCATTTTGATGAGCAGTGACAAGCCATACAGGGTCAATATAGAGCATGTCAAGAGCATGGCTTCAGAGACAATGCTTATGCTTATCAGAGCAATCGAGGCATATGTTGAGAAGAACAATGACAAGGCTCACGTAGTAATGAAGCAGGACGATGTGGTGGATGAGCTTTTTGATCAGGTAAAGGCAGAGCTTATAGATTTCATCAGGGAGCATCCTGAGGATGGTGAGCAGGCAGAGGACCTTCTCATGGTTGCAAAATACTTCGAGCGTATCGGAGACCATGCAACAAACATTGCTGAGTGGGTTGAGTTTGCTCTTGCTGACAAGGTTCGCAAATCATGATTTAATTATCATACACAATGAAAGGTATACATCGAATTGCATGCAGGCATGCATTGATGATACCTTTTTACCTTTAATAATGAAATTGATACAGACGATGGATTTTACATAAATTTTACATAAAACCATCGTCTATTTTACATTAGTAATGTATAATCGAAAGTAAAAAACAGGTAAAAATTTTACATAAGATTTTTTGAAATGGAGAAAGCTATGGCACTTATTTATATTGTAGAGGACGACGAGAGCATACGTGAGATAGAGAGTATTGCTTTAAAAAACAGTAATTACATCGTCAGTGCATTTGAAAACGCAAAGGAATTTTACAAGAAGCTGGATGAGCTCGTACCGGACCTCATACTGCTTGATGTGATGCTTCCGGATGAGAGCGGCTACGATATCGTGAGAAAGCTCAGAAAACGTCCGGCTACACAGGATATTCCCATTATAATGGTCACAGCCAAGACCACAGAGATGGATATGATAAAAGGGCTTGACGGAGGCGCAGATGATTACATCAAAAAGCCTTTCTCAATCATGGAGCTTATCACAAGAGTAAAGGCACTGCTCAGGAGAACAGCGAAGGAGGAGCCGAAGCTTTTAAAGCTGGATGATCTGGTGATTGACCATGAGCGCCATGTGGTTACAGTGAAAAATGAGCCTGTTGACCTTACATACAAGGAGTATGAGCTTTTGAGGCTTCTGATGGGCAGTCAGGGCATAGTCATGACCAGAGAGATCATCATGAGAAGCGTCTGGGATACGGACTTTGAGGGCGAGACACGTACAGTGGACATGCACATAAAGACACTCCGACACAAGCTGGGTGACTATGGCAGCAGGATAAAGACAGTCAGAAATGTGGGCTATGTTATAGAATAATAGCTGTTATAATTATTTTTAATATACATAAGCGGAGTGTACAGCATGAAAAAGAAGATTAACTATTATCTGGTAGCAACAGCACTTTTTGTAGCAATTGCAACTATGGTTTCCATGACAGTAATCAACTATTACCTCTTTCAGAAGCAGGTAAAGGAAGACCTGCAGGTCATGGCAGAGACAATAGAAAGCACAGGAATACTAAAACAGGATATAAATGAAATCCCGCAGATTGACGTGGAGGGGATTCGTGCCACCTGGATTGACAAGGACGGCACAGTGCTGTATGACAATCAAAATGATGTGAAAAAACTTGAAAATCATGGTGATAGACCGGAAGTTGAATCAGCATTTGATAAAGGTACGGGAGACAGCGTGAGAACATCAGCCACCATGAACAGCAATACCTTCTATCATGCCATAAAGCTCAATGATGGAACGGTACTGCGTGTCTCTATTGCAGCAAGAAGTATCTGGAACATGTTTGCGAGCAGTATACCTGCCATGCTTATAGTGACGGTTATCATAGTTGGAATATGTGTGCTTCTCGCAAAGAGCCTGACCAGAAAGCTCATGAAGCCAATCGAGACACTCGCAGGCAACCTGGAGCAGGCCTCTGTCATCCAGAAAAAGACAGAGTACAAGGAACTCGTGCCGTTCATGAATGCGATAAGGATACAGCATGAGGGCGTGCTTGCCGCGGCAAAGAGCAGACAGGATTTCACAGCCAATGTGTCACACGAGCTAAAGACTCCGCTCACAGCCATCTCCGGCTACGCAGAGCTCATAGAAAATGGCATGGTCGAAAAGAAGCAGCAGATTCATTTTGCCACTGAAATCAGAAGAAATGCACAGCGCCTGCTTTCCTTGATCAATGATATCATAAAGCTCTCGGAGCTTGATTCCAGCGAGGCGCAGCAGGGCTTTGAACAGCTTGATCTGTACGGTCTGGTCAAGGACTGTATGGAAAATCTACAGGTGAATGCCGAGCAGAGAAAAGTAGCACTCAATTTTGACGGCACTGACTGTATGGTACGAGGCAACAGACAGCTTCTCACGGAGCTTGTTGAGAATCTCTGCCAGAATGCTATCCGCTACAACAATGAGGGCGGCACCGTAAATGTGACGGTACATAAGCTCGGTGGCAAGACAGTTCTCACGGTCGAGGACAACGGCATAGGCATCCCAAAGGACCAGCAGGAGCGCGTCTTTGAGCGCTTCTACAGAGTAGACAAGAGCCGCTCGAAGGAGACCGGTGGCACAGGCCTTGGGCTTGCGATAGTAAAGCATATAGTGGAGCTGCATGATGCAGGGCTGACGCTCGACAGCGAGGTGGGACGTGGCACAACAATAAAGGTGGAGTTTTAGCTCCGCCTTTTTACGTGAAGAGAGGGACACACGCACCGGGCAGCAAGACGTACACCGTACTTCAACGTGAGCTACGCTTCGTGTCTAAGAGTCTGTAAGAATTATGCTTTTTAGGTTTTCGATGCCCGACGAAACCGGCTTTTATGCACCATCCGTGGTGCATAACGCCTTGCCCAGCCGTCCATGGCTTGGCATTTCTGTTTATTGAGGCATAATTCAACAGACTCTAAGTCCCTTCGCTATGCGCTCACGCGGAAGTACGGTGTGCGTCTTGCTGCCCGGTGCTTGCGTCTGTAGTAATAAGAAAACCGGGCACACAAGCCCTTGCAAAATCATGACGCAGTGTTTATAATCATATGTTAGCAGCGAAAACAAGGCAAGACCAGGAGGAACAGCCATGTATCAGGAAATATCAAAATTACTTATGTACGGAGATTTATCTCAGGACGAGATACTTTATAAATTGGGCCAGCTCTTTGAGCAGTTTGAGGTGGGCGAGTACAACAAGACAGAGCTTGTGCGCGACATCAATACACAGGTAAAGAGAATCCTAAAGGTAGCGACAGACTATGGTTTTGATGACAATCTGTGGCACAACTATCTCACTTTCTTCCTTATGATGAGTGAGAATCCGTTTTCCATCACCTGTGAGAAGGTCGGAGCCAGCGATGGCAGCGTAAATGGGCTTGTGGCAAACGATTTCAGGATTTTTAAGAAGCTTTTCGATTATGATTTCAAGCCAATCGAGTCAGCACTCGGAATCGACTGCTTCACACAGATCAGCAATTATAAGGCCATTGTGAAAAAGGATCTTATGTACAATCACAATGTCAGCGAGAAAGTAAGGGCGCTGAGCAAGAAGCTTGAGGCAGCTAAGGATGAGCAGGAGTTTTTTGATGTGGTAACAGGCTTTTACAAGGCATACGGAGTTGGCATGTTTGGTCTCAACAAGGCATTCAGGATTGAGGAGCATCTGGACGGGGGCTTTTCTTTCATGCCAATCAACAATATGGATGCGGTCATGCTCGATGATCTGATCGGCTATGAAATCCAGAAGAAAAAGCTCACAGACAATACAGAAGCGTTTGTACAGGGCAAAAAGGCCAACAATGTGCTGCTTTTCGGAGACAGCGGAACCGGAAAATCAACAAGCATCAAGGCTATTGTCAATCAGTATTATGATGACGGACTGCGCATGATTGAGATATACAAGCATCAGTTTAAATATCTGTCAAAGATTATCGCAGCAATCAAAAACAGAAACTACAGATTTATCATATATATGGATGACCTCTCTTTCGAGGAGCATGAGATTGAGTACAAGTTCCTAAAGGCAGTTATCGAGGGCGGTGTGGAGACAAAGCCTGACAACATACTGATTTATGCAACCTCTAACCGCCGTCATCTGATCAAGGAGACATGGAATGACCGTAATGACCAGGACAACAGCAATGACAAGCATCACTCAGATACAGTTGAGGAGAAGCTGTCACTTGTAAACCGTTTTGGTGTGACAATCAGCTACTCAAAGCCATCGCAGAAGGAGTTCTTCAATATCGTAACAGAGCTTGCGAGAAAGAGCGGCTGCACACTTTCAGACGAGGAGCTGTGCAGGGAGGCAAACAAGTGGGAGCTCAGCCATGGTGGTATTTCGGGACGTACTGCAACACAGTTTGTCAACTACATTATGGCTAACAATTAAGCAGCAGGCATAAGCATGAAAGGATAGTATATGCTCTACCAGATAAGTAATGGCGCTGTCGCATTTGGCGACGACGTCATTTTGCATAGTATAGATTTTGAAATCAGAAACACAGAAAAGATAGCGATAGTCGGCAGAAACGGCTGTGGCAAGACAACACTTTTAAAGCTCATTTCAGGCGAGGTTGAGATGGAAAAGCTCGACAGCGATGAGAGCGCCTTTATTGCAAAGGCAGGAAACCCGGAGATAGGGTATCTGAAGCAGATTGCGTTTGATGATCCTGATGTGACACTCGAGCAGGAGGTGCGCAAATGCTTCGTGAAAATGGACGAGCGAAAGGCAGAGCTTGCGCGCGCAGCGGCAGAGCTCGAGCATGATTATTCCGATGAAAAGGTAGCCAGATATACCGCGATGGAGGAGGCCTTCAAGGATGATGGCGGCTACTATTATGAGAAGGAATATGAGGTTATGATCCGCAAGTTCGGCTTCTCTGATGATGAGCGCAAAAAGCCAATCCGTGACTTTTCCGGAGGACAGCAGACCAAGATAGCATTCATAAAGCTGCTTTTGTCAAAGCCTGACATACTGCTTTTGGACGAGCCGACCAACCACCTCGATGTCACGACGATTGAGTGGCTTGAGGGCTATCTGAAGTCGTACCCGAAGGCAGTGGTTGTTGTATCCCATGACCGTATGTTTCTCGACAATGTGGTAGATGTGGTATACGAGATAGAGTACGGCACAGCAAGGCGCTATCCGGGCAATTATACCAATTTTATCGCCCGCAAAAAGGAAAACTACGACAAGCAGATGAAGGATCACATCGCCCAGCAGAAGGAGATAGAGCGTTTGCAGCGTATGGTTACGCGCTTCAAGGGCAAGCCGACCAAGACAGCCATGGCGCAGTCAAAGCAGAAGGCTATCGACCGCATGGTGATTATCGAGGCACCGGACAAGTACGACAACAAGACCTTCCATGCCAATTTCCAGCCCGAAAAGGAGACCGGAAACGATGTGCTTTATACATCAGAGCTTGCGATCGGCTATGACCATCCGCTCTCCGTAGTGTCGCTTGATTTGAAAAGGGGCGAAAAGCTTGGCATACTCGGCGGAAACGGACTTGGAAAATCGACATTTTTAAAGACAATCGTGGGCAAAATCCCTGCACTTTCAGGCGAGTACCGCTTTGGAACCAACGTGCAGATAGGATATTTCGACCAGCAGATGGCCATGTATACAAGCAACAAGACTGTGCTCGATGATTTTTGGGATGAGTATCCGAATCTTACGGAAACCGAGGCCAGAAATGCACTCGGAGCCTTCCTTTTTTCAGGGGAGGACGTGTTCAAAAACGTAAATATGCTCTCAGGAGGAGAAAAGGTCAGACTGGCGCTTTGCAAGATTTTAAAGACCAGGCCGAACGTGCTCGTGCTCGATGAGCCAACTAACCATATGGATATCGTAGGCAAGGAAACGCTAGAGAGCATGCTTAAGGACTACAAGGGCACATTGATTTTTGTATCACACGACAGATATTTTGTGAAAAAGGTAGCCACACAGCTACTTGTGTTCGAGGATGGCACGACCAATCTCTATCAGTTTGGCTATGAGCAGTATCAGGAAAAGCTCGACAGGGAGGCTTCGGAAAGCAAAAATGTATACAGAGGCAATGCAATATTTGGCGGCGCGATAAGCCAGAACGGCAGCAGTCAGACCGCCGGCAGTCAGACAGGTAGTGATGCAAACCGGAGTACGTCACAAACCGCTGCAGCAGGTAATGTGGGCGAAAGCACCAATGCAAATAGCGTAGCCCAGGCAGGCGGCATGGCTGTCTCATCAACCGGCAAGGCATACTACAACCCGGGCAAGGAACGCTCAAAGATACAAAAAAAGGTCAAAAAGGTCGAGGAGGACCTGGCAGTCAAGGAAGCAAAGCTCGATGAGCTAAAGGCCGAGCTTATGAAGCCGGAGTATCAGTCAAGCTACTCAAAGCTCACGGAAATCCAGAACGAAATAGACGCTCTCGAGGAAGAAATCCTTATAGATATGGAGGCGTGGGAGGAGCTTTCCTCTCAGCTTGAGGCGCTGGGATAGGTTAGATGTGCTGTGGTAGCTTAGAAACGTTGTGATAGCTTAGATGTGCTGTTGTAGTTGAGAAATGTTGCGATAGTGTATAAAAAATCACTCAACTTGATGTTTTTTATTCTGATGAAATCCCTAATTATAGCGAAATCAAGTGATTTCGCGTCGAATCATAAATAAAATCTTGATTTTTTATATAAAATGCATAAAAATGATTGATGAAAAAGAAATTTATGGTATAATATTTACATGATACAGACAACGTATCAAATAAATGATAAAGGGGTTGGACATCATGAGAATAACAATTTCAGGAAGAAACATCGAATTAACAGAGGGGCTTAAGCAGGCAGTAGAGGAGAAGCTGTCAAAGCTGGAGAAGTTTTTTAAACCGGACACAGACGTATATGTTACGCTCAGCGTAGAAAAGGATAGACAGAAAATCGAGGTTACTATCCCGGCAAAGGGACATGTTATCCGTTCAGAGCAGGTCAGCAACGATATGTACGTATCAATTGACCTCGTAGAGGAAGTAATCGAGAGACAGCTTCGCAAATACAGAACCAAGATTTCCGCAAAGAAGTATGCACCGGCGATATTCCAGGATGATTTCGTGGAGGCAGACGATGCAGAGGACGAGGAAATCAAGATTGTCCGTACAAAGAGATTTGGTATGAAGCCTATGTATCCTGAGGATGCATGCATCCAGATGGAACTCTCAGGCCACGATTTCTTCGTATTCAGAAATGCAGAGAATGACGAAGTAAATGTAGTCTACAAGAGAAAAGGACATACATACGGACTTATCGAACCAGAATGTTAGACTCTTGTTTTTCATCATAATTTAACCTTTCTTTCATCGAAAACCGGCAGCCGTTGGCTGCCGGTTTTTTATGCTTGCAGTGCTCAGTCTCTGTTTAACCTCATTTGGTCTTGGATATGCGATTGGTTCCAATGGCAGTAAGAACACAAAAAAATAACCGCCCCAGCCTGGAAACTGAACGGTTATTTTAACTAAGTAAATGATCAGGCGAACCGTTGTTATAGGTAGCACCTTTTTGTTATCTATATTTTAACATTCGTTTCTAATCATGTCAAAATTATTTTCAAATAAATTTTGTATTAAAA
>ERZ1034920.80-NODE-80-length-71618-cov-81.322052_pt1 | contig 71618 bp, 63 predicted proteins | sample MGYA00520688_ERZ1034920 | MGnify/ENA primary metagenome ERZ1034920 (study PRJEB33766, sample SAMN09781785) | gut metagenome | biome: gut microbiome | host: Homo sapiens | place: Madagascar | study: EMG produced TPA metagenomics assembly of the PRJNA485056 data set... | reverse complement strand
CAATGTTTGCAGGAACATCACCTTTGTTAGCTCCCATATCCCTTGCTATTATATTTCTAGCACTAGCAATTTGACATAAAATTACCATAAAGAAACAGAGAGCAACTAGAATTTTATTACATTTCATACTTATTTTTATCATTAAAAAATTCACAAAATGTTATATCTAAAACTTTTTCTGTATAAGAAACAGGAGGACAAACGTTACGGAACAAACATCGAGAACAAAATTTTGCCTTTCTCCGCACCATACTCCACAAAGATTCATCAGACAACAAGTTCTCTAAATGGACATTGGACCAATCCATAAGATTCCCCAATACAGAGTTAAAGTTCTGCATCAAATCACCTTTGTCGTTAATATATAAATCTCCCCAATAATTAAAATTAATCCATTCGTTTCGTATCATTTCCTTACATTGTACAGACATACTTAGAATATCTTGTATACTATAGCACATCATATTTCTAATTTTTTCTTCACAACATGCATTTAAGTCAAAAGATATTTTTAACTTGGGGTTATTAGAGATACCGGCTATCGTAAGATTATTTAGTTCATATTCATTTTTAACTAAAAAATCTACTACAGAAACTCGTGTATCATTAAATATCTGTTCAGCACCTTAACGATGCGCATCATTAACACCTAATAAAGCGCATCGTTAGACCACTATAAAATGCATCGTTAAAATTCATACATTTGCTTCCTTTTTTTATCCCCTTAAACTCAGCTCCAAAAACTTGTCGCATAACTGAAATACCCCATCATCTTGCGTGATAAAATCTCTGTCAAGCAAAGTCTTGACCGCACCTTGCACGGTGCTTGCACCAAGATGATACTTCTGCAAAAACTCTTGAGACATCAGAGAAGAGGGTTTTCCTTCCAAAGCGATAGCCGTGAGCACCTGCTTCTGCTTGGCTGTCAACTGGTATATCAACGCTTGATAGGCAAAGCGATGCTGGGCAAGTATGCCATCAATCGCAAAAGTATTCCGGCGAAAGATAGCCTTCTATAATAAATGGATTTACCTGTACCATAAGCATTTACATCACTATGAGTTTTACGTAACGAAGAATTCATAATGCAAAGATACGATGAATATTTGTAAACGGCAAACATTTATCGGAAAAAAGTATCGGGCATTCAAAAAAGTATCTTAGGATACTTGCTCATGTATCTTAAGATACTTGGCAATGTATCCTAAGATACTTTGCAATATAACTTCATGTGCCCATGAAGCCTGTTTCATTGATCAACGAAGCCTATTTCATCTTAGGATGAAGCCTACTTCTTGCACATCCCCAGAAAATACTTATGAATCTCCAGACTTTCGTTCAATTCAGGATGGAAGGCGGTAACCAGCTGGTTACCCTGACGGGCAGCTACAATCTTGCCATCTACCTCGGCAAGAACCTCGGCATCACCCCACACCTCTTTAATATATGGAGCACGGATGAAAGTCATAGGAATATTGCCCTCAATGCCCTTCATCGGAGCCTCGATGTAGAAACTGCCCAACTGGCGACCATAGGCATTTCTCAAAGCCGTGATATCCATGGAAGCAATGCGCTGACTTGGCTCACCCTCTATCTTCTTGGCAAGAAGAATCAAACCAGCACAAGTACCATAAACAGGCAAGCCTGCTGCAATGGCCTCCTTCACAGGTTCCATCAATCCGAGTTCATTCAAGAGTTTTGCCTGGGTAGTACTCTCGCCACCAGGAATTATCAAGCCATCCTTGGGCTGATCCCAATCCTTCAACTGGCGCACCTCAAAACTATCCATACCCAACTGAGCCAACTTCTGTCTATGCTCAGCAAAAGCACCTTGTAAAGCTAATACTGCTATTCTCATATTTTTCCTAATACAAAAGCCCCTTCTTTTCAGGAGGGGCCTTCCAATTAAAACATCATCATCTATTACTTACCTCTTTCAGCCATGAGGAGCGCAATCTCCTGCTCGTTGATACCAACCATCGCCTCACCGAGATCCTCACTCAACTCAGCCAACATCTTAGGGTCGTTATAGTTGGTAACTGCCTTCACGATAGCCTGAGCACGCTTAGCAGGGTTACCGCTCTTGAAGATACCAGAGCCTACGAATACGCCCTCAGCACCGAGCTGCATCATCAGGGCAGCATCGGCAGGAGTAGCCACACCACCTGCTGCAAAGTTAACTACTGGCAACTTACCATTCTCGTGAACATACTTCACCAGGTCGTAAGGAGCCTGCAACTGCTTGGCAGCCTCGTAGAGTTCATCCTCGCTCATAGAAACCAAACGGCGTATTTCGCTCTGCATCATACGCATGTGGGTAACAGCCTGAACAACATCACCAGTTCCTGGCTCACCCTTGGTACGAATCATAGTAGCACCTTCAGCGATACGGCGGAGTGCCTCGCCCAAGTTCTTGGCACCACAAACGAATGGTACATCAAACTGAGTCTTGTCAATATGATAAACATTATCTGCTGGAGAGAGCACCTCGCTCTCGTCGATATAGTCGATTTCGATAGCCTGAAGAATCTGAGCCTCAGCGAAGTGACCGATACGGCACTTAGCCATTACAGGGATAGAAACAGCCTCCTGAATACCCTTGATCATCTTAGGATCGCTCATACGAGAAACACCACCTGCTGCACGGATATCAGCTGGAATACGCTCCAAAGCCATTACTGCACATGCACCTGCTGCCTCTGCGATTCTTGCCTGTTCTGGAGTTGTTACGTCCATGATCACACCACCCTTGAGCATCTGAGCCAAATTGCGGTTCAATTCTTGTCTATTTTCTGCCATAATTTTATTCATTTTCTTAATTACGGCTGCAAAGGAAACACTTTTCGATGAAAAACAAGAAAAAAGTTCTGATTTCTACAAACTTTGCGTCATTTTGTATAAAGGGCTATTCCTAAATGTATAAGTACTATTCCCAAATGTATAAAGTACAGTTCTTCTACCCCTTCTGTCTGAAAGCAGAAGGAGTAACTCCTTTCATTTTCTTGAAAAACTTGGTGAGATGAGCCTGGGATGAGAAACCGAAGGTATTGGCTATTTCCTGTACAGTATGGGTTGTGGTAGAAAGTTCACGTTCTATTTCCTTTACGATATACTCGTCAATGATTGCCTTCGGTGTCTTGCCAGAGATACGGCGGGTAACCTGAGCCAGATAACGGCTGCTCACATTCAACTGGTCCGCATAGAAATGCACATCACTATAAGTGCGACAGAAATTATTGACCTGAGAGATAAACTGATTGTAGAGTTCCGAACTACGACCCTGCAGATTACTCTCACGTGTCAACTCTACATTGATAAAACCCTGTGCCATCCCCAAAGCCTCCTCCATCTTGTTCCCCTGGTTCAGATACACGGCAAGGGCAGAAGAAAAGCGGTTGGTAAGACCATGAGAATTGGCATTGTCGAGCAGGAACACCTGCATTCCATGACCCTCAGCCATGCGCAGCAACTTGGTGTCTTGCAGAATAATATCATTTTCTTTCTTTCGGGCAACCACCACGGAACAAAGCGGCAGCAAACGATACTTGATCTGACTTACCACATCCTCCGTCATCAGCGCATCACCATTACTTGACCAGATGGCAGGGGCATAGATGATATAATCCGGGCGATATTTCGTCAGGGCATCGATCACAACCTCAAGCGTCTCCACCCGACGAATCATACCCACCTTCACAATGCTCGGTTGAATATCGTTCATGATAGCCTCTATCTGTCCCGAAACAATCTCGGCAGGAATATCAAAGAATGCCTGAATACCCAAAGTATTCTGCACGGTAATGGAGGTAATGGCAGAAACTGCATAGCCTCCCAACTCAGAGATCGTCCTGATGTCTGCCTGGACACCAGAACCACCCGTACTGTCAGAACCCGTAATGGTCAATATCGGTTGTATCGTCTTCATACCCTAATTACTATTGAATTCTTCACTCTTCGTTCTTCACTTAATTCTTTACTTAACTCTTCATATACTCCGTCGGCGTCATACCAAAAGCCTTGGAGAAGCACTTAGAGAAATAACTGTTGTTGGAGAAGCCCACCGTGTACATCACTTCAGAAACGCTGAACTTACCTTCTTTCAACATCACGGCAGCCTTGTTCATTCGGAGTTCACGGATATACTCTACAGGAGTTTTTCCTGTCATCGCCTTCAACTTACGATACAATTGCTTGCCTCCAATACCTAATATCTCCTGCAAGGTGGTCACATTGAAGTCTGAGTCTATCATGTGGGTCTCTATCGTCTCGGTAATCTCCTTCAGAAGCCGTTGGTCTGCAGCATTTAAAGCAGGTACTTCTGCCTCCTTTTTCTCTATCTTCACACCTAAATAACGGTTGGTAAGTTCCAGAATCTCATCAAATGAGCGATGAGTCACGGCGGTCTTCAAATCCTCTGACAGACGATTGAAGAAACTGATACGTGCCTCTACCTGCTCCAGGATTTCAGCCTTCTGCCTGCGTTCCTCCACCAGGCGCTCACGCACCAGATAGAATTTCATGATTCCCCAAGCCAATACAATAGCCAACAAAAGATAAACTAACTTTGCCCAAATGGAAAGATACCATGGTGGCAATATCGTAATATCAAGAGAATACACTTCGGCTCCTATATTACCCTCACCATCCACGACATGCACCTTCAGATGATAATTACCATATGGCAAACCATTATAGCTGATATCCAACCTTTTCTTATTCAGATAATGCCAGTCGTAATCACTACCTTCCAACCGATAAGCATAGACAGCAGAAGGATGGTCGGAGAACGGAAGATCTGTCAGCTGAAGGGTAAAGCTATTCTCATCACTTGCAAGTTCCAACTCCTTCATATTGCGAGGAGCTGCATCTTGCCATTGATTTCCATTGACCACAATACCTGCCAACATCAGTTTGGTCTGCAACCCTTTCTCCATCGGCATATCGGCACGCAGACAGATATAGCCATCGTTGCCACCCATCATTACCATGTGCTGAGCCTTAGAATAGAAAATGGCTAAAGGAGCAATAGAAGAAGGAATCTTGAAACGGGAACTCTTGCCATCCAAATCGATGACACAACATTCCTTACCGCATACCACCCAGGTCTTGCCATCCACATCACACATAGTAATCACTTTTCCGCCTATCTTCCATGTCTTCGTCTTCAGCTGCGAGTGGTTGGCAGAAGGATTTATCACAAAGCATTTCACCTCTGTGTTTCCACCTGCCCAGACATTTCCCTTAGAATCAGCCATCAAATAGTTGATATCATCCTTGTGCTCAACAGGAACCACCTTCATGGTTTGCGGATTGATACGGTCCAAGCTACTGAAACTGGAAGCCCAAACCATACCTTGTGCATCTATCACCATCTGTCCTACATGTAAACCAGAGAGTGCATTCTTACCTTGGTCGGAGAAATGATAATCAGCCACGATAGTAATAGAACCTGAAGCCTGAGCCATCAAAGACAGAAGTCTCTGCTTGCTGATGACAAAGATGCCTCCCATATAGGAAGCCATCCACATTCTGCCCTGCTTATCTTCCAGCACATCGTATGCCCAGGCTGTAGAATATTTGCCAGTCTTGTCGCAGACGATAAAGTTATGCATCTGTTTGGTTTGGCGATTGTAGTAGTTGACTCCATGATCCGTACATACCCATACGTCCCCCTTGCGATCTTCATAGATTTTGCGAACACGATTATGACTCAGGGGATAAGACGAACTGTTCTGCTTATACCAGGCAACATTGCCATCCGATGCATTTTGACTGGCATTCATTCCAAAACGAATCAAGCCATTGGTTCCTCCCAACCACCATTCTCCATCTCTGGTCTGACAAATTTCATGCAGACAGTTACCTTCCCCCGAAAGAGTTATCTTATCAAGCGAGGTATATTGGAAATAAGTATGCGTGGAAAGACGGGATAGACCATTATCCGTTCCTATCCACACATTCTGCCACTTATCCACAAAACAAGACCAGACGATATTATTAGGAATGGAAGAAGCATCACGGGAGTCGTGCTCGAAATGCAGAATGGAATTGTCCAAAGACAGGCGATAGAGTCCATTATCTGTTCCAATATACAGATTGCCATTGGATTCTTCTGCCAAACACTTGACGGAATTACCATTCAACTGAGAAATCCTGGTAAAATTCTTCAGTTGTAAGTCTGCACAATACAGGGCACCTTCTGTACCTATCCAGTAGCAACGGCGCTTGGCATCGTAAGCCAAGGCATTGACAAGAGGTTGCTGACTGTCGGGAAGCAGGATACGTTGCTTGTTCAATTTCGCCCAAGAATTCTTTCCGTTTAAAGCCTGCTTTTTTACTGAATACAAACCCGATAGAGTTCCCACGAGCAATCCCTTAGGTGTATCCAGCAAAGCATATACTTCGCTGCCAAAAACTATCTGTCTGTATTTCAGGAGAATCGCTCTCTGTTCCAAAGTACTTTTTCTTCCACTATCCTTTGTTGCATCAGCAGACGGCTGTACATAAGAATTAGATTGCAGATTGAAGCACATCATACCCTTGTCTGTAGCGAGAAATAACTGCTCTCTATCTACAGCCATTGCATAAACGCAGGTATTAGAAAAAGTATGCTCTGTATATTGCTTATAACTATGATAACCATCATAGCAGTAAAGTCCATTCTCTGTACCAAGCCACATCATGCCCTGACCGTCTTGCTGGATAGAACAAACCGTCTGTGCCCCATCTAAAGACACATTAACAAAACGCTGTGCATTAAGAGCACAACTCAAAAAAAGCATGATAAAAAACATGCCAATATGCTTAAGAGTCAACTTCATAAGTGCAAAAATACACATTATTAAGCATACTCGCAAACATATTGGCATAAAAAGAATTAAATACACTTCAAGACCACCGTCTTTTCTATATTTCTCTGGGTATCTTTCACCTTGAGCGTGATATCACCCTTCTGTTTCTTACTTTGTACAACAACTACCAGTTTACCACTGAAAAGTTTCATCTGTGGCTGTGTAAAAGACTCAAGCGAAGTAGGATCGCCATTACATGCAGCCTTGAAGATTCCAGCGCCAGTTACCTCGAAAGTCAGTTCGTCATCGGCGAGCAGACACTCATTGCCATCCTTATCCAAGAGACTCACGGTGACAAATGCAAGATCGGTGCCATCGGCATTCAGCAGCACGTTATGCTCATCGGTGCAGCCTTCTACCATGCAGGCGATAGGCTCATGGGCTGGAGTCTCCACGCTGAACTTCATCTGCGCTGGTTCTCCGGCTGTACGCTTCACGTCCTCGCCTACCTTTTCACCATACTGATTGTAGGTAACCACGCGAATCTCACCTGGTTCGTACTTCACATTATTCCAGCGGAGGCGATAGCGGTCCAATCGACTTGACTTGTCCTTGCGCACTCTGCCCTGGCTCTTGCCATTCACGAAAAGTTCACCTTCTACACCATCAGTGTAGCAATATACTGGGGTTACCTGTCCTTCACGACCTGCCCAATTCCAATGAGGAAGAAGATGGGTGGTATGCTGAGTTTCATTCCAGCGGGAACGATACATGTAATATCTATCCTTTGGAAGGCCAGCGAGGTCGCAGATGCCAAAGTAGCTGCTGCGGCTTGGCCAATAGGTATCGTAAGGAGTAGGCTCGCCCAGATAGTCGTAACCCGTCCAGACAAATTCACCGATCACCCAACTGTTATCATCCTGCATCTTCCAATCATCATCTGGAAGATTACTCCAAGAACAATACTCTGTATCATAGCTGGAGCACTGACCATCCGGGTATGGGTTGTTGTCGCTGGCACGCACTTCAACCGGGAACTTATACACGCCACGAGAGCTGACTGTAGATGCCGTCTCGGAACCCAAAAGGAATCCCTGAGGCAACTGCTCTATATTCTTATAATATTTATGTACGCGATAGTTGAAACCGGGAACATCCATCACCTGTGCAAAGCCAGATTTTAAAGCAGCCTCAGCCTTGTCCATACCCTGAGTGACAGGACGAGATGGATCATACTGATGGCAGAGGTCCTGCAGATGCTTGGCTATCTCCATACCTTCCTTGCTCCACTGCTCAGGAATCTCGTTGCCGATGCTCCACATGATGATGCTTGGATGATTACGATGATGCTTCACCAAGTTGGTGATGTCCTTATCGCTCCATTCCTTGAAGAACTTGGCATAGCCATTCTTACACTTAGGATAAATCCACATATCGAAGCTCTCAGCCATTACCATCATGCCGAGGGAATCACAGATTTCCATCTGCATGGTAGAAGGCATGTTGTGGGCTGTACGGATAGCGTCGCAACCCATCGCCTTCATCGTCTTGATCTGGCGGATGAGGGCAGCCTTGTTCTCTGCAGCACCCAACGGACCAAGGTCGTGGTGCAGGCAGACACCCTTGATCTTGCGGGTAATGCCATTGAGTTGGAAACCATTATTCCTGGATACCGAGATGGTACGGATACCGGTCTTTAAGGTCTGGACATCAGCCACCTTCTTTCCCTCATATCGGGTCAACTTCACCTGATAGAGATAAGGAGATTCCGGAGACCAGAGCTGAGGATTTGTTACCTTCAGGGTAGTCTTGATTTCTGGAGTAGCACCCTGGATGGTTTGCTCAGCTACCTTAGTACCTTTCTCATCAAGCAAGGCGATGACTGTCTTGCCAGACTTACCTATTTTTCCTTCCAAAAGAGCATTTACCTCTACTTCAGCTTCCTGTCTGTTGGCTTTCAATGTACGCACGAAAGTATCCCAGGTAGAGAAGTTTTCATTGCCATACAGTTCAACAGATACCGGACGGTAAAGGCCACCGCCTGGATACCATCGGCTACTCTCCTCTACATTATTAAGATGTACCTCTATCAGATTATTCTTGCCAAACTGGATAAAAGAAGTGATGTCGATACGGAAAGCATTGTAACCATATGCCCACTTGCCAGCTTCCTTTCCATTTACTGTAACTACAGGCTGGCTCATGGCACCATCGAAAACCAAGACGGCACGCTTGTAACCCTTTGGAGCCGTCCAGTTCATCTTATACATCCCCTCACCTATCCAAGGCAGCGCACCCGAGCGGCCTGACTTCTCAGACTTCTCTTTCTCACCATTCTGCTCAATAGCCACCATCTGCAGGTCCCATTTCTTATCGAAAGGACCCGAGATAGCCCAATCGTGAGGCACGGCTACCTGAGACCACACTTTGCCATCGCGGGAGAAATCCCACGATGGTAAATTGATAACCTTTCTGCTCTGCGCCTGGCACATGGTAGAGAACGCCAGGGCGAGAGACATGAAAATAATGCTTTTCTTGATCATATCTTTTATTTAATATTCTTATTTATATGCATCGAATACAGCAGTTGGTTTACCAGAGTTATCAAAAGCTCCCTTGGTATAAGCCCCCCAACCCAAAGTACTATAGTTGGCAGGCTTCCAGTTGTTGTAAACCTCAGGTTCCCAATAGAAGATACCTTCGCAGGTAGGAATAGCCTTGCAGCCATCCACCATCTTCTCCATCATTGGCGCAGCCTGATCAGAACCCCACCACATACCTATCTCTGAAACAATGACATTGCAATTGTACATCTCTGATAAAGTCTTGATATTATTCAGGCAACTGGTGGTTAATTCCTGCCAATTGTTATCTTCTGGATAAAGTGACATACCGATGACATCCCATTTTCCGCCCTTCTTCTTCAATTCGCCAAAGAGCCAGGTATAACGGCCGAGATTATTACCCTCATCCACGTGCACAATGACTTTAGCCTGTGGATAAACTTCCTTCACGGCATCATAGCCAGCATTGACATAAGCAGCAAAGTTGGCAGCATTCTTTGACGCTTTACCAGTTACAGCCTCATCGCTGCTGAAGAGCATTCCATCACGGGTTTCATTACCCACCTGTACCCATTCTACGTTGGTGACACCTCTCTCTTTCAAGGCAGATAATACATCCTTGGTATGATTAGCTACCGCCTGTTTCATCTGCTCGAAAGTATAACCCTGCCAAGCAGCAGGTACTTTCTGGTTTCCCGGATCTGCCCAAGTATCAGAATAATGGAAATCAATCATCAAGCGATAGCCGAGCGCCTGTGCACGACTTGCCTTGGCGATGACATCATCCTTACCGCACCAACCACCTTCCGGATTTACCCACACGCGAAGGCGGATTGCATTTGTACCAAGGTCGCGAAGAAGCCACATGCACTCCTCTGCCTTGCCATTCTGATTATAGAATTTCACACCGTCCTGCTCCATTTCTGTGAGCCAACTGACATCGGCTCCCTTAGCGAAACCACTCATATCGTATGTTTTCTCCTTTTCAGGAACTGGAGAATCGTCGCTGCTGCAACTTGTTCCTGTGATAGAGAACAAGAGCGCTGTAGCCAGCAACATGGCTTTTCCAAATAATTTCTTCATTTTTTATGCAAAAATAATCAAATAATTGATTGGTTTAAACCGATGACAACAACATCCGTAAGAATCTGCTTATCGGATAATACCCGATGAAGAACAATGCCACGAGAAAAAATATTTCTCTTAGATTTACTCAAGATTACATTCATTGTTAGTTTAATCTTTTAGGTTTATTGTTTTATTGAATTGTTTCGCTTGCAAAAGTACTAAATATCGTAAAAACAACAAGACATATATCAGACAAAGATAAATAAAAAACGGACAAAAGCCTGTATTTATCGAGCTTTTGTCCGTTTTATAATGAAACTGGCAAGAATATTTTATCCGTTTCTGTCCATATTCTTATTAGAAATTATTCTCTTGTTAGAAATAACTTTCTCGTTAGAAAATAACTTTCTTCACACTTGCAATACCATCAGAGTTGATCTTCTTTACGACATTGATTCCCTTTTGAGGTGCAGTAAGACGGGAGCCAGCCAAATCATAATATTCTATGCGAGAGATTCCTGCTTCTGATGTTTTTTCTGCAAGTAAAATGCCTGTAGTAGCACCAGACATGGCATTTCCTTTAGCATCAAAAGTCTTGGCTGTATTGTAGTTCTTGATGGCATGGTCAAACTCAGCTACATCTGCTGTAGGAATCTCATTGGTATAAACCTTCCAGATTTCCACCTTACCTGCACCAGAATACTTCTCACAGATGGCAGGAACATCCACCGTCTTGTCGAGATAATGCTGGGTGTAAGAGGCTACGGTCTGAGTAGGAACCCAATCAGTTTTGGTCACACCAAAACTTTTACTTATCTTAGCGCCATCAATATTGGTGTAACCCTCCATCAAGTTGTTACAACCCTTATAGATGCAGTCATAACCTTCAGCTTTAGAAATATTCAAGCTACCACCTCTATCAGAGCGGATAGGCGACTTGGTATCTTCGAAATAGCAACCTTCTTCGTATGCCACAGCTCCTGTACGGATATCCCATCCATCCTCACAGCCACGCATATAGTTATTATAATAATGGACATGACCACCACGCTGGAGAGGAAGACGAGAGCCTTCGATTTGATCAAAGAAATTGTGGTGGAAAGAGATGGTGCGGCAGTTCTCATAAACATCAGAATCACCCTTACCCCACAAACAACTCTTGTCATGGTCGTGGAAATAGTTATAACTGAAAGTCATCCACTGCACGTTGTTCTTGCAGTCGAGCAAACCATCATAACGGTCTTTATTGGCAGCACCGCCATTGAAGAACTCACAGTGGTCTATCCAGATATGTCCACCCCAATTGGTCTTGGCACTTACCTTATCTGCCTGGATTCCGATGCAATCAGGGTCGCCTACTTCTACTTGTGCACCATCACGCCAAGCCACAATCTTATTCTCACCCGTTCTGAGTACAGGAACACCCTTCATAGTGAAACGGCAGTTACGGATGATGATGTTATCAACAGACTGCATCACGAAGGTGATGTGAGAAAAGAGAGGAGCCTCGCCTGTTGTTGGGTTCACCACACCTATCAAAGTCTTGTTTGGAGCTATCATAATACGCTCACCATAGACCGTTTCCACGCCAGATTTTCCACTCTGGTCGTCAAGCAAGCGACCGGTACTCAGATCATCTACATAGCACTTGATGCCTGTAGTGATATCATGATCTACGATAACGATATATGGGTCAGTTGCCTGGAGATAGGCCTGTAGTTGAGAGAAGTTATCAGCCTTCACAACCTTGCCACCGGCGCCACCTGTAGTCCCCCCGGCACGATACCAGTTAGTACCAGGAACACCTTCGTAGGCTGCAAAGCCATCCATTGAAAAGTCACGACCATCCTGAGTTTGTGCATTTGCCATCATTGAGAAACCACAAAATAAAGCAGTAGCCAAGATCGTTTTACGGCAAGCAGCCTTAAGCTGTGCTGGAAGAATAGGGTTTATATGTTTCATTGTAAAGTTTTGTTTGTTATTTTGAGAAAAAGGGCTGTCCACGTCAAGAAGAAACAGCCCTTAGTTTATTTCATTTCATACATTTTTCCCTCATTGGGAAAAACATGTTTGTTATTCTGTTACAGGTACAAGTTTGATGAGAGCGACGGTGGTAGATTCATTCTTTGTAATCTTATGAGCACCTGCCTCAAGTACAACTGTTGTTGGAGCACCTGCCTGCTTTACACCATCTACCTTTACATTAGTTTTTGTACCAGAAACCCCATAATATACATACAGAGTCATCTTCTGAGACGTGGTGAAAGATACTTCTGTACCTTCTTCCATCTTAAGACTTGCGGAATAAGTAACACCTTCTATTGTAGTACTCTCCTTTCTTACATTTTTCTTTGTACCAGTTAAAGCGAAGGCGGTGTTAGAAAGAGTACCATCAGCTGCAAAGCTGCAAGTTACTGTACCCTCAATAGGAGTTACTGTGCTGCCACCTTCTGAACCACCTGTAGAGCCACCAGTGCTACCACCTTCGCCAGAACCTGAGCCAGAGCCACCAGTCTCACCACCAGTCTCACCACCTTCAGTAGAACCTGAACCAGACTCGCCACTTGATGCGCTCTCATCACCGAAGATATTTACAAGACTTGTCTTGTAAGAAGAAAGAACATTATCGAGACCTGCGCAACGACCATAGTCAGCGTCATCTGTGGCATTGTTGAATGTATAATGAATATCACCCTGATTCAAACGACCAGCACCATAGAAACCTGTTACCTTAGCAGGAACATCAACAGCAGCATCTGGAGTGTAAGTATACATCTTAGAAGCATCTGTATCGAAGTTGTTGTAAGAAGTACCACCAGCCTTAGCAACAACAGAAGAAGGAACTGTCTCAGAAGGAGAAGCTACCTCATAAGCATCGAAATCGGTATTAGAATTCTTCCAAGTGATATAGCTGAAGTATTTGCTCTTTTCAGCAAAGATATTACCATAAGCTTTCAATACACCACCATTCTCACCAGAGAAAGTACCATCACCCTTGGCATCTGTACCCTGCTTAGAAATCATCATAGGATACTTGGTATTACGGAAGTAATTTGACTCAACAAATACACTTGCGCCCATTGTCACACCTACACCATACTTAGCAACACCATCATAGTAGTTGTTCCAGATATGAACAGATGAAGTACGAACACGTGGGTGACGAGAGTCTGAGTGATCGAACCAATTGTGGTGATAGCAAATCAAGTTATCAACAGTTTCTTTCTTCATACCGCAGAGATTTGACTTACCAGTGTCGTGATAGTGGTTGTAAGAGAATGTGCAGAAAGAAGCGCCATCCTTAGAATCCAAAGAACCATCACCCTTACCGTGGTCACCGCTACCCTTCTCACCATAGAAGTAGTCGTTATTGTGAACCCAGATGTGCTGAGTTCCCTTAATCTCCATATTGTCGTTGCTTGAACCTTGGTTGAAGAAGGCCATATTACGAACTTCCACATTTGTACCATTGATGATTCCCAAACCAAAACCATTGAAACAAGCATCATCACCGATACCCTCGATGGTAACATTCATTTCTGTAGTTTCGCTATTGCCTTTCAACAAGAGACCCTTCTGGTCGGTCTTCAACTGATCGCCAGCATTAGCAGTCTTAATCTCACCGATAACACGAACAGCAAGAGGAGTTTTATCCTTACCCTTCTGCTTGGCAAGAAGGATATTACCTATACCGGTATATTCTTCACCATTCAAAGAAGCCTTGATAGTAGTGAAAGTATTCTTTGTAACATAGAGAACCTTAGCACCAGCCTTCAAAGTACCATCATTGTTGTAAGCACCTACACCATCGCTGATACCCTTATGAGCAAAACCTTGACGGTCGTAGTTGACTACCTTCAAGTTGTCAGCAACACCATATGCAGAAGTCTCTGCACCATTAGCATCGACAGCAACAACCTTCAAAGAATAGTTACCAGCCTTTAAACCAACAACATCCACACGACCATAAGAGCCGTAGTTACGAACAAGTTGCTGATCTACCTTAGTATAGTCAGCATACTGACCACCCTTTACATATACGTTGTAGCTCTTTGCATCAGAAAGCAAAGTCCACTTAGCGTAAGCACTCTCCTGCCATCCTTTGCTCTCAGTAATAGTGATACCCTTCTCGGTTATCTCGCCACTCTCGCCACGCTCAGCTTTTTTTGCAAAACTGATTTCCTTTACTGTAGCATTAAATTCATCATTCTCTGCACCTGCCTTAGCTGGAACGACAATGGTCTTATCACCTTCGAAAGTTACCTTGGTCAAGTCTTCTGTATTGTAATACTTGACAGAACCACTATTGGTAGTTACAAACATCTGATTCTTATAAGTATCACGACTAACTGCATTGTTTACCTTATTAGACTCATCAGGATCTACAGGGTCTGGAACAATAGAATTAGGATCCTTTACAGAAATGCTATAAATCAACATACCTCCATCAGTAGTAGTCAAAGTTACATTACCAGCCTCTGTAATAGTACCTGTACAAGTTGTCAGACTCGTAGACTTTGTACCGAAACCTGCAGTTTCACCAACATTGGCGCTTGCATAAAGTCCACGGGATGTTTTGCTACTTGCCGTTTTACAAACGACAGTTACAACCCAATCTTTCTGGACATTAGGAATTGTAAGAACGAGGTTTTTACCATTCAATTCCAAATACTCACTCTTATAGTTCAAGCGAATTTTACCACTCTGATTAGCAGGGGTACTGCCATCACTTGATGCAACTGCAACACCACACTTAAAAAGCAAGCCCTTGGCAAAGTTCAATTCTGTACCATTAGCAGTCAAAGCTGCATTATCCAAAGCTGCAAGGAAATTAAAACGACCCTTGGCTGCATCATTATACCAATTGGTAGCATCTGCATTAATCAATTCCTCATCAGCATCACCGATGAATGGATCACGATCAGCAAAATTCCATGTCTGTGCTAAAGCTGCACTCAAGCTCATCAAGAGGAGTGCCAAAGTAAATACCATTTTCTTCATTTTACGTTCCTCCTTTTTTACTTGATAATTACTTTCTTACCATTCACGATGTAGATACCCTTAGACAATCCCTCAAGAGAATTACCTACGAGTTGACCATTGAGGTTAAAAACCTTACCCTGCAATGACTTCTTGACCTCTTCTATCTTGTTGATTCCTGTAGTAGAATCATAAGAAAAAGAAAGAGACACAAGCGACATATCCTTCGTTTCAGAAGAATTGTCCGCATAATTGAGTGTTACGTTATCACCATCGAAGGTGATCTCGGTGACGGTTTTGTCTGAGACATTACCATCAATTTTAACGGTCTGCTTGTTGTTCGCAAAAACAACGGAAGCAAACATACCCGCTAAAAGCAGTAAATAAGTTTTTTTCATTTTAAACTAAAATGTTTAGTAGATATATATTATTTTGGTTTTTATGATTTACTTTTACGCTGCAAAGGTAGCCAAAATTCTGATACAGCAAACGTTTTCGTTTCACTTTTTACACGCAAACGTTTTCATAAGTGTCAATGTGCCATTAAAACGAAATCTATAAAAACATTAGGAAAATTAAAAAAGCCGAATCTTGTTACGAAGATTCGGCTTCTAATAAGAAGTGGTACCACCAGGAATCGAACCGGGGACACAAGGATTTTCAGTCCTTTGCTCTACCAACTGAGCTATGGCACCAACTAATATGAGCAAACAAGAATTCTCATTTGCGGGTGCAAAGGTAGTACTTTTATTTGATTCCACCAAATTTTTCCGCACTTTTCTTTCAAAAAAGTTTAAAATTTGCCTTTTTATTTTGAAATATATCAGATTTTATGTACTTTTGCAGGCAATAAAAGCGGGATTTAGCGCAGTTGGTAGCGCACGTCGTTCGGGACGATGAGGTCGCTGGTTCGAGTCCAGTAATCCCGACCAAATATAGTTTTATTTTCTGATTATCAGGCTTTTAACCCATTTTGGGGGTATTTTAGTCGGTAAAAACTCGGAACGGTTGAAAACAGCTATATTATATATATTAAGGTGAAAAGTGCTCAAAACTTGATAGTTAGAGCAATTAAAATCCGGTAAAAAGTCGGCATCATTATTTCAAATACACCATGTCTGCAAGAAAATTAAAGATATGGTTAAAAAAAATTATTCCTTACAATCAAACGAGGCTGTTCTGAGCAGCGTCATTGGATGGAAACCTCCTGTTTTCCATCAGAGATCTGAGTGCTATGTCTCCTTTTCCGCTTTTGACCCGTCCTTTGGCCGTCTTAGAAGAAAGCGAATCATGCTTGACAGAATCAAGGGTAAGCGTCAGCAGCGTGAATATGCTGATGCACTGATGAAGCGTCTCACAGAGAAACTCATGGATGGCTGGAACCCATGGATAGAGGCAAGCCAGCCTCTCGAGTATACGAAATTTGCAGATGTATTGCTCAGATACAGAGAGTATCTGCAGAAGCTCTTTAATGAACATAACCTGCGTGAGGAGAGTCTGAAGGACTACACCAGCAAGGTCAATGTCCTCGAGAACTGGATACATGATAAGCGAATGAACATCACATACAGCTATCAATGGGACCACCACAATGTGAGCAAGTTCCTGGATTATATTTTTGTAGAGCGGAACAATACTGTTATAACCAGAAACAATTATCTCACATGGCTCAAGACATTCTCCAAGTATCTCCTGGAGCGAGGCTATATCGGTCTGAATCCAACTCAAAGTTTCGAGCGTATCAAGAACAGACGCAAGAAAGAGCGTGATGTGATACCTGACGAAGTGATGGAGCAGATCCGCGACTATCTCATGGAAAGGAACAAGCATTTTCTGCTTGCCTGCGAGATATTGCACTATCTGTTTGTGCGTCCTCGTGAATTGTCTTTTCTGAAAATTGGTGATTTTCAACTGAAGAAGAAAACGCTCATCCTCCATGGGGAGCATACGAAAAATGGAAATGATGCGACCATCACCCTGCCATCTCATGTCATCAAGCTGATGATTGACTTGAATATATTTTCATATCCGAGTCAATATTATCTTTTCTCCTCTGATTTCACTCCAGGAGTGGAGCACAAGAGTGAGAAGTTTTTCCGTGACTACTGGCACAGAAACCTTCGCAAGGATCTCGGCTTCTCGATGCGCTATAAGTTCTACAGTCTAAAGGATACTGGTATCACGAATATGCTGAGAGCTAACACAGACGTCTTGTCTGTCAGAGACCAAGCACGTCACTCATCCATTCTCATCACGGATATCTATACTCCGAAGGATATCAAAGAAGCAAATGAACTCATTTTGAATTATCGAGGCATTCTATAATAATAAGAGGCGGCAGAGCAGTTCTGTCGCCTCTTATATATATAAGGTGTCATGTCAACATATAGAAATTGCCCGTCATGATAGGCTCTATGCCATCATTTTTAATCTCCACCTCCACTTTTTCGCAAACGAAACGTTTGCCTCTTATGATGTATATGTCTGATGGATCTGGTATCTTATCTGACTTAAATTTAATCTCAAGACTATTTTTATTATCAATTTTATATCCTGTTTTATGGAATAAGCCGATGCTATTTCCTGCAGTAAAATACGGATTGAGCGATAGTGAGCTTTTCTCAATATCTCTGTAAGGGTTAGACAGATCTATAGAGCCATGGCCTATTCTTCGATATTTAACATTGATGCGGCAATCCGTGATGAAATGTGGCCATCTTGATTTCTCCCCCACCCATGAGACAGAGAAACTATCTGCATTTTCATATGTCTGCACTCTCCCAGGCAGATAGAAAAAGATATTCATGCACTCCTGATCATCTTCGCTATTGTCCAATGACGAGTCATCGTCCAACGCATCCTGCACTGACACGTAACTAAATCCATCGTCATCTTTATCATTATCTTTGGCGTCACTCTCCTTGTCGTTTGGTATTGAGAGCATGTATCTCTTCTCCTGATGTTTATTTTCAAAAATGGATGACTTGAACTCAACGTCCTCCACAACCTGCGCAGCTGGCGATATATTCAGGTCTGTGTAATCGTCAGATGCCGGATCACGCACAAGTGGAGACCAGACGCCAGCCAATTGCCATGTTTTATTGCCATCAGTATCCTCGACATAGATATAGTAGCTGCCCTGCCATCTTATGATGGTAGTGCGCTTCTTTTTCTCATCCCATCCGTTTGTGTCAACCTCGAACTGGTTATATGGGCCGAATCCGTCAAAACTATTAAAAACGGGGAAATTATCGAAAACTTTCTGAGATATACTCTCGTATTCGTCTCTGTTGGCCGCCTCCCCTAAGTTGTATTGCAAATTGGCGGTTGACGAAGTGGTGAAAGAACCATCTGAGTCATAATCACCAGTGTACTCTTCAAGCGGCTCCACATTAACGTCCCCTACAGTTGTCAACTCAGATGCCTTGATAATCTTACATGTCTTGGCCATATCATCGAAATAAACTGTAGCGTTGAAGAGTTTGCGAAACTCTTCGATGAATGTGTATGCTGACCAGTGAGGCAGAGCCTTGCGAAGCTCCTGCGTTTTGTAAGCTGATGCAATGTAGAGCTGGTTCCATGGGCTCACGTCGAAATCATTGCGCAAAAGACGGTAGCCCTCATGCTCAACTACTTTTCTGAGCACATACATGAGATTTGGCTGCACTGCAATATTAGTTATGTAAGGGTCTTTGGAGCCGATGAGATTTCCTGTCCGGTCAACTCCAACAAAGTTGGCTATGAGATTATATGTCTCGTCTCTGCACGGGACATAGCACCACTTTCCGCTCTCTCCGAGAAATTTTGTCTGGTCGGTATCCAGCCTATATACACTCCTGAGTTTATATAAGATATCGTGGAATCCTGCAGACTTATCAACAACTGCTCCTGGTGGTGTTGACTCACCCATGTCAATCTCGTCAATATAGTGCTTGGTCATGCGGTCATTGAATTTGATGCGTGACTTGCCGCCAACAATCTGCATTTTGACTTCTTTCTGATTAATCGAGAGCACAGTTCCGACACCGCTCATGATGATTTTGCCATTGCAATATAGCTTACAGTCATCATATTTAGCGATATTCTTCTTGACTTCAAGACGTGAGACGTTTTTGAAGATGACTCGGTTCTCCAGGATATTCATGGGGAAGGTGATATCATAGGTGTACTCACCATCATCGGTGACATACTGGTTGGCGTATGTCACCTTGATGGATGATGTAGATATGGGATAGGCTTTATGCCCATTGATAATGCATGTAATCATACTACTTGTTATTTAGAATTCTCTCATAATCTTTAAGTCTGCGATGTATGCCGTTGCGCCCGGCAATAGGGACTTCCAACTCGATGCCATCATCAAGTGCCTGGTTGAGACGTGTGATGGCTGTATTAACCCCGTCGAGGGACTCACGGACCTCACTGTTGTCATTGCTGACGTTGACGATAGGAGTGACGACTGCAGCCCCACCACCAGAACCGAGAGCTCTGCTGATATCATCAGCGGTCAGTGAGCCGACCGTGTTTGCACGCTGCGCTCGATCGATGAGGTCGAATGCCGGGCGTATCGATGAGTTATTGACAGCCTGATGGTTGGCAACGAACTCACCTTCGTGGACAACACCTGCCTCTCTGCGATATCGCCTACCTCCTGTATAACCGCCAGAATAATATCCGGCTTGCTCTGCCTGGTGCTGCTTCTTGATTGTAGCAATCTGCAGCATACCAGCTGCAGTGGCCATGCCTGCTGCGATTGGTGCTAAGGTCCAACCTATAGTTGGTATCTTAGCAGCGGAAGAATACGCATTGATGGCAGCCATAGCAGTAGAAGCGATAGCTTGAGCAATCTCAATCTTCATCGCTTTTTTGCTGGCTTTTGTCTTGGCAGCAGCCAATTCCTTATCACGTTTTTCCTCCAGTTTTTTCTTCTTTTTGGAGTTGTTGCCTGCTGCAGCAATCTGCTTTTCGTAGTTTTTGGAGATTTTAGCCTGCTCCAGATCTGAACACGCTTGCGAATAAGCTGATGCGGCTGACATGATATTGTTGATGCCATCGTATGCAACCTGTGTGCTCTGCACCATTCCATCGAGGAAATTTGAAGTCACCTGCGCCTTAGCCTGCATGTAGGCTGCATGGTTCTGCTCATCTGAACCATAGAGTTCTTTCAGTTTCTCCATGGTATTCTGATAGTTCTGCACCTGTGAAACGAAATATCCACCGAAACTGCCATTAGTTGACTGTGCATCCCCGGCTGCAGCCTTGGCGCTATTGACCATCTCATTTGTTTTGAAGTCAATCTTTGATTGCGTTGAGCCAGCTCCATGATCCTCAGCCTCAATCTGCGCTCTCTGGGCTGCGAACTGCTTGGTTATCTCCAACTTCATCTGCTGATATTCCTCCTCTTTGATCAGTCCCTTTTTGTAGAGATTATCAAGACCATTGAGATACATGGTTTCCTGTGCCTGAACATCCTGCTTGCCGAACTGCTGACGCAACTCCTTCAGCTGGCTCATGTAGTTCTCCTGCATCTGAAGCTGATGATCAAGAGATGCCTGCTCCATTTCAGCCTTCAGATCCAGCCACTCCTCGCTGCCCTCTCTGTCTTTGTAGAGTGCAAGACGTTTTTTCATGGCTTCGACATCATTCTTATATAGGGCTTCATTGAGAGCGGTATCATTCTGATAGATTTTCGAATTGACATCATAATATTGCGCTTTGATGTTAGCCTCCTTCTGGAGGCGTTCACGCTCAATGGTCTGCTCATTCATCTTCTGAATGGCAGCATCATGCTGCTTGACAACATTGACCTGGTTGTCAAGTAACTGCTTGTACTCATTACTCTCAGCACCATACAACTGTTTCAGCTTGGCAAAACCCTTAATTTGGATGCTCTGTCTGTCATCGATGAACTGCTGATAGGTTTTCTTTCCTTCTGCATAGGCTTTGGCGTTGTCAGCCATCAGTTCGTTGGTCTCAGCCTTGATGCTATCGGCTGCCTGCTTCTGCTTGCGTTTGGCTTCAGCCTGGCGCTTACGTTCCTCGGCTGCAGCTGCCTTCTCTGCCTTGACACGAGCCTTGCGCTCTTTTTCTGAAACCTGATGAGTGCCGGCTGTACTCTGCTTCTTAATGATGGTGCCATCATTTCCCTTTCCATTGAAGCCATTATTGCGCCATGGTTCTGGGTCATTCACCTCAAAATGCTGTGACTCCAGTTGATTAATCTTGTCGATGAGTTTCTGCTGATATTGCTTTTCACGCTCAACACTCTGAAGGAGCTGGTCTTTATGGTCGGATGCGAAGTTCAACTTCTGTGTCTTTCCACCAGCCAGAGGATTGAGGCGGTCCCAAAAACGCTTCCAGAAGCCTCTACTGTCATTATCAGCCTCTCCTAACAAATCTTCGTCCTCTGCTTGCTTGGCGATAGACTCTGCCAGTTTTTTTTGTAAGCCATCGATGACGATTTTCTTCTTCATCATGTCGATGTATGATTGAATCTGTCTCGTAGCTTGACCTGTTCGAACTGCCTCTTCAGTAATGTTGCCCAGATGCTCACGCATGAGCTTTCCATTGAGTTCTTCGAGTGCAGCCTTGCGGTCAGACTCGGCATTAGTGTTTGACTGGATGGCAGATACGAGGCGCATGATGGATGCTTCCTCTTCTGCAGCCTGCTTGTTGGCATCGGTCACGGCATCATTGTAGTCACGCTGAGCCTGCTCTGCCGTGCTCGTCTCCTTGGATAAGGTAACGATAGTTGCTGTGAGGCCTACGACAACAGCTATCACGGCTGTGATAGGGTTGGCCAACAACACCTTGTTCCACAACATCTGCGCAGCTGTGGTCAGTTTTATCTCCTTCGTCAGCGCCATCTGAACAATTGCCATTGTCTTGAGAGCAGATGTCTTGAGCCCTACGAGGAAGATATGTGCTTTCTCTCGCAGAATCATGATGTTAAGCCATAGCATCTGTGCTTTGTCTGCTATGAGCTTAGCCTTAGAAATAGCCGTATATGTAACAATAGCAGCAGTCAACACAACCAAAACTTTCCAGTAATCTCTAACAAAGTCAACGAGTGTTGAGAGTGCTCGAACACCGAGGTTAGCTGCAGATATACAATATCGTGCCGCAGGATAGAGCTTTTGCCCCAACTCTATCGCGAGATCCTGGAATTTCTTTTGAGCCTTGTCGAGCTGCGCCTGGACGCTCTCATTCTGAGTATTGAACTCGTTTATGACAGATGTTCCCTCAGCGTATGATTTAGTTGCAAGATCCTGAGCGGCCTTGATATCATCAAGTTTGTCTGCGAGGACGGTGAGGACACCAGTTGCTCTCGATCCATCCATCTTCATTTCCTCGAACATAGGTGCGAGTTGTGCAAAACCACCCTTGGAGCGCAGTGCTGCCAGGAACTGGAGGAGTGCTCCATTCGCATCCTCCTTCAATGTCTTTGAGAACTCCTTGACGTTGAGTCCTGCAATCTTGGCAAACTTGGCTGAGTCCTGGAACATCTTGGCGAGAAGGTTCTGCACGGCAGTAGCAGCGGTCTCATCCTGCTGCATGTTCTGGTCGAGGACTGATGCGAGACCCATGATCTGCGCCTGAGTGAAGCCAGCTTGTTTGCCAACACCAGCCACACGGGCGGTGAAATCAACGAGATAGCCTGCTGAGGCAGAAGAATTCTGAGCCAGCTCATTGACTGCAGAACCTGTGGCCAACATGGCACCTCGTAAACCTTTTGTTTTGTCCTCACCAAACATTTGAGCCAGTTTACCTATTTGCGAGACAGCTTCATCTCCGAGATCATCACCTAATGCGACATTGATTTTATCAGCACCATCAACGAATTCTTCGACGAGAGAAGTTGCCGTAATTCCCAATCTACCAGCATCACCTGCCAGTTGGTTGAGTTCCTCGCGAGCCGTGCGAGTCTCCATCTTCTTGAAGTCCTCGTTCATGCGCTCCACCTCATCTGAAGTCTGTCCTGTATATTTCCGGACATTGGTCATCTCCTCATCCATGGAGGCAAACTTCTCGACGCAACTTTTTATCGTGAATGTCAAGCCTGATATGGTTGCTATGACTCCCAGTATGACCCCCTGCATGCGGTTGAACCAGTCTGCAGTCTTGTTTATCCATGACTGCTGCGCTTTACCCTCAGCACGAACTGCCTCCAGCTCTGTTTTCAACTGCTTTGCCTGCTGCTGCATCTGTTTGAATGCTTCGGACCCTCTGTCCAGACCTCTCATCTCCTTGTTGAGAACCTTCATTGAATATTCCAAATCACGGACAGATGATGTCTTGAGATGAGCGAGTGTGTTGTCAACGAGCTGCATCTGACGCTTGGTCTCCTTGATATCCACATTTGCCTCTCCAATTTCTCTGTCATACTGCTGCATGAGTGTGACCACCTTCTGCTCAGATTGTCTAATGCGCTCAAGTTCTGCGTCAACGAGTTTCAACTTGGCGGCAGACTGTGCATAAGAATCTGACGAAGGATCAATTGAGTTCATCTGTGAGCGAAGCTTGCCTCTTGTGAAATTGAGATCATCAATGGATGCATGCTGCAGATTATTGAGCGTCTGAGTCATGCGCTGCGCTTCTGCTTCAGCTTGTTTGGTAGCCCCCTTCAGTTGCAGCATCTGGTCTTTGACTTTAGAGAGCTGCTCTTCTAACTTAGCATAATCTGATGGGTCAGAGACTGCTTTCATCTGTCCCTTCAGATGTCTCGCAGCTTTCTCCAGCTGTCCGAGACTGGCATCAGAGAGATTGTTGAGTGTCTCCTTGACGCTCATGGTAGAGTTTTTGAATTGCTTCATCTCTCGCTCAGCAGCCTTCAGGTCTTTAGCGAGTGATGCGCCTAAACGGGAATCGCCCGTCGAAAAAGCATCCTGTTTAGCTTTTTTCAGACGAGCGACTTTGTCCTCCAACTCCTTGAGTCGGTTTTTCGCCTCCTCAGAGTTGAGTTTGACGATGGTTGTATATACTTCCTGTCTTGCCATTATTTGCTGACTTGTATATAGCTATTATATAATATTGTAGAATGTGGGTTGAAGTTCAGCACCTTGACATTATAACCTTTTGTTCCCCACTTCCACCAAAGAAACTTATGTTTAAACTGTCTGGCCACGATGCATTGAAGGCTGTCTCTTGCTCTGTATGTCAAGATGGAGTCTGCAGTATCAAGACGCAGTGACAACCATGCATCACTATATGCGAAAACAGAATTATGTCTGGTTGTCTTGACTGAATCAGCAGTGACCATGGACACTCGCTGATCTGAGACAACCTGACTGATTTTCAACTGTAGATCCTTCAGAAGTTGTCTGTCTGCAGCCAGCAGTTTGTATTCGCCTCTGTCCATGACCATCACCTGCTGAGTGATGAGTTTGATGGAGTCACGAACAGTATCACGCTTCAGTGGTGAATATTGCAACTGCAGCTGGTGCAGCTGCATTCTCATCTCCTTATTAGCCTTTTTCTGTCTGCTGTCGAAAATCAGGAAACTGCCGACAATCGTCAGCAGCACCATCAGGAACATGCAGCCAATGACCATTTTTCTCTCGAATCCCTTCATGGCTTCAATTATTTAATATCAGCGTATTCAGGAATTGCATCGAAGCATGGACAGGCCTTGATGCGCTCCCAGACGTCCACCTTGCCGTTATGGTTAAGGTCTGGTGAAATATCTCGATGTCCCAGAATCTTAGCTTCAGGATATCGCTGCTTCAACTCAGTGAGAAGCTCGCGCAGTGTAGCTTTCTGCTCATCTGTGCGGTTGTCGATAGGCTTTCCTGAGCGTGAGATGCCACCCATATATGCGACATTGATAGACTCATGGTTGTATCCTTTGACTCCATTCGATGGCAAATCCTCTGTCATGAGTTGCGTAGCTTTGCCATTAGCTTCCACAATCCAGTGATATCCAGGATAGTGCCAGCCCTTGTTGGTGAATTCCTTGAGCAAGGCATCGACTGACCATGTCTGTCGGCTTGCTGTACAATGAACGAAAATGTACTTAATCTTTCTTTTCATTATTATTGTGATTTTTGAATTTATTCTGGAGTTTGTCGAATTTGACATCCATGGCGATGTTCACGCCAAAGAAGGATGCCACATACATGAGGCTCTGCCCGAAATACCAGAGGACGTTATCAGTCACGTCCTTGGAGAGGAAGTAGCTGATATAGACCAGTGCAATGGCAAATGCCAAGACTACCATGGCACTGCCGTATTGAATTCTTTCTTTAGTCTGCTGCTGCATATTATCTTTTTTACTGCAAATATAATATGCAAATGGATGAAATAAAAATACGGCTTAACCAGAACAAACTGATTAAGCCGTCAAGATATGGTTATTAATTTTCGCAAGAGCTATTGATATTTGCTCCAATCAATGGCATCTTTCCGTTTCCATCCGTCATTGATGGTGTCATTGATGTGCTTCTGCACAGATAGATAGAACGTTTTGAAGTCCTGCAATGATGTAAACTCTCGATAGACTGGAGCATCTTCGCTACCCAGTTTGACCTTGTATGGGAGACTTTCTCCCTGCGTCTGCACTGCAAGATCATAAGCAGCCTTGTAGTTGGCCTGGTTCTCGGCAGATAGCCAGACAAGCTGATTTTCGTATTTGAGACCGGACAGAATGGTTGCATTCGTCTGCTCATTGATAAACTCTGTGATGACTGATTTAATGACTTCGAGCTGAGGTTTAGCAAAGAACCGATGCTCGTAGTAGTCAGCAGATCCGTCATCCTTAATCTGCACATCGAATCTGATGCGCCAATAGCCTCTAACCGGATTAGTGCATTCTAAGAGCTGCACGTCAGGGCTACCGTTAATTTTTTCCATTTAGGTGAAAACATATTTGGTTTTACCGTTGCCAAAAGACATTGCCTTGATGGTTGTCTCAAATGGGAATCCGTCTTGCATCTCCCCAATTTGGCTAAGCACATTTTTCATTTCCTCTGAATTTGTAATAAACTTTTTCATTTGCCCCCCCCATCTCTATTGACACGACACATCGATCTTCGCCTTCTCGTGTCTTGACACCGAGTTGGAAATCATGCACGATGATTTGCAGATTGACGAGATCTCTTATAGAGATTGTATCACCAGGAAAATACTTCTGCCCGTTGGCAGGCTGATAAGTCACTTTCAGATCTTTGAATGATTTCATTGTTTCAACACCTATAAGTTTATTATTGAGATTAACGCAGTCGGCATGTTTCGTCATGCCATAGAATGAGGCAACGAGTTCATGACGACGTTTGCGCGATTTGATTTTCTTGATTTTAGCTGCGAATTTCTTCTTGATACGCTTGCGAACAAGAACATGATCTGGATATATCTTATATCCGACAAAGTCAATACCTTCGGAAACCGGAAAAACTCTCTCGTTTGGTTTAATCTCGAAGCCAATAGCCTCGAGCATTTCGTGGATGGCATCTCTAATCACCCAGAGTTCCGCCTTGGACTCAGCAAGAACCAGACCGTCGTCGCAATATCTGAAGTAATGCTTGACCCCAATCTCGTCTTTGAGAGGGTGATCGAGGTGGATGGACAGAATGAGATTGCCAGTTGCCTGTGATGAGCGTAAGCCGAAGCTGATGCCAGTCTCCAGCATATCGATGAGACTGCCAAGTATCTTCAGCAGGATTTTGTCCTTGAACACATGAGCGAATGCATCCTTAGCGACTTGGTGAGCCACATTATCATAGAAGTGCCTTATATCGAACTGATAGGCATATCTGATATGTGGATTTTCTTTGAGGGCTTTGCTCACCTGCAGCATTGTGTCGTGTGTGCCTCGTCTCTTGATACTTGCCCCTGTTGTGCGAATGTATCGAGCGTGCAGGTGCTTATCCACGACATTCATAATTGCATTGCAGCCTATTCGTCTCTCCATGACGACAATCTGCAGTCTGCGATGCTTGCCATACTCATAGATATCGCGCTCACGGTATTCGGTCACCGTGAATGTGCCATCGGCTATTTCACGCTGAAGGTTGGCGATAACTTCCTCTCGATGTGCCAACAATTCTTTTCCTTCACGGCACTGCTTACGGGCGGAGCCCCTAAGAACCTGGTCGAAGGAGCCGGACATATTGCCATGTTCGACGATTTCATCTATTATGTTGCCTTCTCTGCGCATAGCCTTCCTTAATGGGGTCCGACTTCTTCGAATCCTTGAAGGACCTACCAAACTCTACCCACTCCTTGATGTTTCGCTCTGTGAGCGTGGCTCATCTCCCTCGGTCACTGCCTTGCCGACACGTCGGCTATGCCGTAGAACCGATTAAATAGTAGTTCAGACGCGACCCGTAGTTCGCATTCGAGTTCGAGGCGTCGTTATTCGCATTCGTGTACGAGACACCGCCATTCGCATTCGCATTGTTGCAACCCCGAGCGAGCACACGGTCTTGGGAGACTCTGCCTTTCGCCTGCAAAGGTAATATATTTTTTTCTTATATATGCGAAAAACAAAAAAAATCGACCGCCACAGGCGGTTTTTAATCACCTGCTGCATGTCGATTTTTCCGATTTTCGCTTTATGCAACTTCTCTTGCCGCTTTATATCTCGCTACGCTCGACGCTTTGACGAGCTTGCCGCGGAAGGCCAGACGCGACCCGTAGTTCGCACCCGAGTCCGAGGCGTCGTTAACCGCAAGCGTGTACGAGACACCGCCATACGCAAACGCACTGAAGCAACCCCGAGCGAGCACACGGTAGGCAGAACCAGAAACCCAATACATATCGCCATAATATGTGCTTGCTGACCCTGATTTTGCACCAACACAAATGACATCACCATATTGGCCATGATAGACATTTGCAATCCAGATACCGTTATTTGATGATGATTTAATGTAGCGGACTTTGCCATCTGGCATGAATATGCGAACCATGTTTGAATGAGCACTGTCATTAGGCATGTCGCAGTTATCCATCATATCATATTTATGTCCGTAGATATCCTCGTATCCGCAGCAACAGATGCTGTTGACCTGCTTGACGATGGTAGCTCCACTCTCTTCATCACCCTCCTGGTACCAGGCAAACTGATGCACACCATAATCTACGATGCTATTCGTGATTGATGCATTGATTGCCTTGGCTGCATCAAAACCGATGGTATCAGTCATGCCGTGCGACATGGTCCCACCAGTCGTGCGCATATTGGTATGCGAGCCTGCACCGCACTGTTCCTGTGAGTTGCGACGGCCATACTTCATGTAGAAAAGGTTGGCGATGTCGCTATGCATGGAGAAGTCAATCTGCTGCATACCTCGAAGGACAGAGTAATAATGAAAGTCTGACCACGCCATATTAGCGGTAGTCGAACCGCCAGAGACGCAAGCTCGGAGTTTGTCACCGACAACCGTGCTTCCGACAACAGCGCAGAGATATTCATCCACTTCAACCCAGTCTGGCTCCATATCCTCAATCTTGTCTGAATTGCTCAGCACGACCTTGTCGCCCGGTGTATTCTTATACACTGTTGCATATAGGGTCTTTGCTCCCTCAGGTATATCCTTGATGATATACTGCCCAGGCTCAAATGTTTGGTTGATGGTAGGCACAATCACATTGCTGATGATGCTGCCATCCTCTGCGAGGAAGAGTGAGCAGGCCATGTTGGTGCCCGTCACAGTCGGGAATCTGACTCTGCTATATCCGCCAATATCAATCTTGATAACTGCATAACTGCTGTCTGACACGTATGACTCACTGAGTGTCTGCTTGTTTGCAGTCAGCTTATAGCCTTCACGCCATCCGCCCTTGGTCTGTTTAATCTCATCAATGCTCATCTGGATGGTATCAACAGAGACGGAAGGGACACCCTTGTTGACGCTCAGGCAATAATAATGCTTTTTGTTGAGGTAATCATTGATGCCCTTGAACCATTTGTGCGGTTCGAGCATCATGATATCTCCCTCTGTGCCGTCCAACTTGGCTGCAGTGCAGTCTCTGACCTGCTTGGCATCAGCATAGTAGTTGGAATTATCGTCATGCAGTGGATAGTAAGTTGCCTCACCATCCGTTTTGTTCATGACGGTATCTATTCCGCCCATCTTTACATTAGTCTGCGTAGGCATTTTGGTAATCTTGGCCAACACTCTGTGACGTTGACTCAGATATGCCTTGATGTGACCTGATGGCTGATATGCATTGCCATATTTGTATCCAGTTTCGTTGTCGAGGTTGCTGACGTTTGCATCGTCTGCAACACTATCATCGAACTCCACCATGGTGTATGGTGGCTGCATGATGTTGAGTTCCGGATAATGCTGTTGGTATGTCTGGAACTCCACATCATCAATATATTGTGTGAGCTGGTATGATCCGACCAGACGGCAGGTATCCACATTGCCGCCTGTCTCGTCAACACCTCCCATCTCCATGTATTGACGCAGGAGTGATCCGTCACCCTCCTCGTTGATGCCTGTCACACGGAGGTATTTGACGTTAGGGCATTTGGCTCTGAGTGCCGTCCACTCTATGCCAGGGCAACTGTCAATGACGAGACGTGTGATGCTGTCCGTGCCCTCCAGTGTCAGATTATCAGCCTGCAGCTTCGGCAGATATTGCAGATCGAGTGTCTGCAATGTTGCAGGCAGAACCGCCTTGACAAGCGGTGAACCCTTTGCAAAGGTAACACCTGTGAGTGCTGTGTCTGATGCCTCGAAGGTCTCCAACTTGGTGTTGTGGGTGAGATCCATGCCAGTGAGCTGCGTGCTCTTCAGTCCGCCCATATTGAGAGATCGCAGGTTCTTGCAGCCATCCACTATCAGGTTGTTGAGCGTTGTCTGTGTGCCAGCGCAACTGATATCGAGTGTGGTGAGTGCCGTGAGGTTGCTCAGGTTGAGTGTCTGCAGGATAGCGTGACTGACATCTGTCAGGTCAAGGCCCATGATGCGTGATGCACCATAGATATACTGAGGGTCATTGACGATGAGGTCTGTGTCGAGGACCAGCTGCACCTGTGAGCCCTTGTCGGCTGCGAGCACTGCACTCTGATGAGGAGTGCCGGAGGTATAGCCATAACCGAAATAATACCTCTCTGATGCGGTTATCTTGATCTTTCGGTTGTCTGATCCGAACTTGTAGCCGAAGTAGCAGCCGAAACTGTCCTTGCGGTAGGTTCCGCAGACATACTGACTGTCGAGCAGGGCAAAACGGTTCTGGATGGTGTAGCAACGGTGAGCATATCTGCTACCCTGCAGTGCATATAGATAGTCGTAGGTCATCGTGCCCGTCGTGGTCTTGATGCCCTCGATGAGCGGAGTGACATATTTGAAGATGCCATCCTTATTATATATGCGCTCACACCAGTTGCCCATCTCCTGCTCGTTGAACACCTGCAGGACATAATCGAGTGACATATTGCTGCGGATGGTCTCTGCGACCTCTCGCAACTTGTCCGGGCATGCTCTGACAAGCTCCCACAAGATGCTATCGTGACCAGCGAAGGCATAGCTGCCGATGCTTTCATCGAATGTCTCATGCGTGATGGTATAGTCATATTTGAGATATGAGTCATTGCGCAGGCCGAAGAGGGTATCCATATCGTAAGGTATGAACATCCAGTGCACACCATCCCATGTGACGAGCATCATGTTCTTTACACGGTTATCCACCCCCATTAAGTAGTCTGTGATGAGGTACCAGGCAAACGGTGCTTCATTGATGAAGTACCCCTGGTATTCAGCCTGGAACTTGGTAGGATTGCCCTTGCAGGAGTATATCCACTGCCACAGTCTCTGCACTGCTGCCTTATCCTCAGGATCAGCTGTATCCCAAGTTTTATCTGGCTTGAAGCGGAATTCCAGCGCAGCATCGAAGCGTGCGAGATCTGCCGTGCCGAAGAGACAGATAGGCTCTGAGTTATTGAGGAACTCCAGGCATATGCACTTGTTGCGCTGTCCTGCCAAGGTTGCTTCATCATTGAATCCCTCAATGCCCTCGAAGCCATAGACAATTGCAGATCCGGACTTCTCGTTGTTGAAATTGTACTTGCCGAGATAAGCATTCGTGCCATCGCCATTCTGGTCATAGAACACGTCAATAGGGAAACCATCCACACCAATGCGCACGTCATACTCACCCTTATAGGCAGCCTGTGGAGGTGTCAGCCATCCGCAGCGCTTGAACACGTCATTGACGATGCGCACCGCACCTGTATTGTGGGTTGATGAGGAATCACAGAAGTCTGCCTTGATACAGAAGATGTCAACAGGTCTTGCACCCGGCTTGAAGGAATAAAGGAAGTCCTCCTGCAGCACACCATTAATGAAGAGTTGCGTGCCATACTTCTCGCTACGGCTCATGTAGATGCGGTAGTTCTTGCGAGGGTATGTCGTGGAGGATGTACCCTGAATGCGGAGACCGCACTGTTTGATGACGAAGTCATACTGCTTGCCGTATGGCGAGTAGAAGTAGATATCAACAGGAATCTCGAACTTCTTGTTGTTTGTCTGGTTGAGCAGGTCGATATCACCAACTATGCGCATCACACCCTTGCCCTGTGCTCTAAGTTTCTCGATATCCACATCTGTGCCTTCATCATTCATGACAGCATTCTTCTGGAAGAGGACAACCATCTCATCGCTTGTCTTGCGGTCAACGATGTAGTTTGACAGCTCTTCATCGTCGTTGAGTGCCCTGTTATATATGCGCAGATTGCGCAATTCAACGTCTGCATCATCAGATATCACTCGTATATCAGCAGGTGTCTGCTGTATCATGGAATCAGTCGCAGCATATCGGATGGCACTTGACAGGGTGCCGTTGACATAGAGCTGCAGGAGTCGGTTGCCACCCTTGCCGCTGACAACGAAGGCAATCTTGTAGCTCATGCCTGCAGCAAACTTGGTGCTCACCTCCGTGCCTGCAGTCGTGCGAATCTTAGCTTCCTGCGTAGTCATCTGGAAGCCGACTCCATCAGCCATGCAGTCAAGGATGATGCCGTCACGGTCTGTGACGTTGCTGCACATCAGCTCCATCTCATATGTGGCACCTGTGCTTGTCGCATCAGATGAAAATGGCTTGATGCCAATCTCAATGTTGGCGCCATTGGTCAGCTTCAGGGCATCGCCTGTCCATCCATTAGACGACCAGTCGAAGCCGCTGAACTTCGTGGCAACATCACCATATTGCCATACGGCTGGGTCAGCCTCGCTGCTCGCACGGCCAGAAGCGGTGAGTTTCAGCTGGAGGCCATCTTTGATTTCAACAATATCCACGCTGCTTTTCTCCACCTCTACGAAGAAACTGTAAGATGTAGCGCCAGCCTCGAAGCGCATATTGATTGTCCCCTGATCGAGATAGCGGTTGGTGTATGTCTGCAAAGTGCGAGGCACGCTGACCGTCTGAGTCTTGATGTCGTCTCGATAGACAGCCATGGACGCAGGTGTTGTGGCAGGGTCATAGGCTACGAAGTCAAATGACATCTGCTCATACTGACCTGCCTTGATGGTTGGCGTAAGATGATCATCAGTAAAGATGGTACCATCTGCAGATGTAATCTTGGCACCGATATAGGGTGCTTCGGCAGCACCTCTCAGTATATCGAAGTAGATGCTGTCAGAGCGCAGGGTCAGCGTTGGGCTTGCCTCCATCTCAGCCACCATCTGAATAGTATGTCTGCCGTTCTCCAAGCCAGTCATCGCCAGATTGAAGCTGCTATTCGTCGTGCCGCTTCGGGTGACGGTCTGTGCATTGCGCTGCTTGCCATCGACATATAATGTCACCACCTTGGTGCCGGATCCGCTGACTGCAAACGGTATGTTTACCGTCTCATCACCAGCATATCCACCGAGTGACACGCAGTCGGCAATATTGAATGATGATGTCAGCGAGAGCGTGACTGCCTTGACAGACGTGTAAGCCTGCTTGGTCTGCTTGTTGCCTGTCAGAGGGTCTGTTGTTGAGGCAATGACGTAGATATCCGTTGTGCCCAGCTGCAGATATTTGGTCAGGTCGAGCTGATAGCTGCCACTGCTGACATCCTCGATGGTATCACTATATATGGTCGTTGCGCCTAACTTCATCTGCACCTTGATGGTTGCTTTCTGACCTGTTGACTGCCCCTTCTCATCACCAGAGCTGTACTGGTGGTCGTATGTGTAAGTGAGCATGGAGCTTCCACCACGCTTGACAATGCTGTTGTTAACAACGGCCGAAAGAACAATCTTGGTGGTTGAGGTCTCACCTCCACCACCACCGCCACCTGCTGGAACGTCAAAACTGGTGATTTCACCGTTGTTTTTGTTCTTCAGCGAGACATGAACGGTCGAGCCATCATCACTCACCTCGACATCTGTGGAGGCAAGGGTGTTTTCTTCTCTCCGTTGACTGTCACCTGCTTGACGGTTCCGGCTCCCCCGAAGTCCTCCCATGAGGCGGTGGCATCCCACGATGTGGTATCTGTGCCGATAAACTGCTTTGTCAGCCACTTGCCCTGTGATGCCTCGAATGTGATGCAGAGACCCTTGGAGCGGTTTTTCTCCGGTACGGCTGCAATGGCTGTCTCGAGAGTATAGAAGCCAGACTCAAGAGGCACCTGGTCTGTCACATTGAAAGTATTGCCACCCTTGCCGCTTGCTGACGACTGAATAGACTCCTTCAGACCATCACTCAGCATATCTTCAGTAATGCCGCCACCCTCGAGAGTGTTGAAATGATCTGTCGTCTGCTTGGCAAGTGCACTGATATTGTCTGCGAGTGCCTTGTTGGTACCAGCCTGTGAGGTAACGTGTTGCTCGAAGTTTTCGTCCTTGGAGCGCATTTCGGTCAGTTCTTCAGCGAGCACCTTTTTGGTGTCGGGGTCGAGGACCGCCTTGGTGGAGGTAGCCGGAAGGAACACTTCACCCTTGTTCTGCAGCATGCGCACCTTGGTAGCGACAAGCTGCGTAAGGTCAGAAATCGGATCTGAAGGAGATACGTATGCGGTCACATCGATGGTGCCGCCAACATTCCACTTCTCGCCTGTATTGGTCCAGGTACCTGCAGTAGTGCACTTATAGACGATAGCATTGGCCAACTCTCCAACGAAAGCATAATCTCCTTTGTCTGGATTTGGATAGGTAGCCTTCAGCTCAGCCTCATTGGTGAAGAGGTATTTGCGCTTATTGGTCTGCTCCAGTTCGGTGATGGCGGTGAGTATCAAGCCGAAGTTGGCATTGATGGACTCAACGACATTGCCGAAAGTTGTGCCCGATGACGGCACTTTGTTAAGATTTTCCATATTTTATAATTTATGATTTCAACTTTAAGACTCCATTTTCCACATAGACTTGCCCAGGTTCACATTTAGACCCATCCGTTGGCAGTCCTGCCATTTTGAGCTGCATATAATTAGAATCAGTCTTAACCCAGCATTTTATGCCAGCTTTCGGAAGTGGCATTCTAACTACACCAGTCCCACTCAGAATCTGGAATTCAAATGTATAACCGAAATCTGCAGTAATGCCTAAGTAGTTCTTGGAAAAAGTGGAATGGAATTTTCCACCTCTTGCTGTCATGCTTGCTCCATAGTCAGTGACATTCATGGCGATGCTTGAATCCTCATTGCTCAAAGACATCTTCAGACCATCCTCATCGGTAGAATTGACAATCCATGTTGTCTTGTTCTTCAGATCAGCATAGACCAGACGGTCTTTATAGATATCAAATGTATATCCATCGCCTTCAGAATGCATCTGCTTATCCGTAATTTTGAACCCTCCGAAAGAACCAGACGTTGCAGTTACATTGCCCTTCAATACAACGTTGCCCTGTTCATCGATGGAAAAGTTGCCGTTTGGTGAGCGGACGGACTGAAGGACACCGCCCTTGGCATAGATATATCCATGCAAGATTATATCATTGAGGATGGCACGACCGCCATGGGTAAGCACGAAGCTGCACATCTTCTTCAACTCCTCATCGGTAGCCATATATCCGGGATCATAGATATATTTGCCGATGGTGTAGAATGCTTGCAGCATATCACCACCTCCCCAGATGAAAGGTGAATTCCTGGTTGCAGCGTATCCGCTCATGCCTCCTGTCTCCTTAACCATCTTGCCGTTGCGGTATTGGCCAACGCGAATGTCCTGCGTCATGACAAGACCGCCATTGACGGTAGTCTTAGCCTCCGTGATTGCAGCAGTGAGGTATTGGAAAGCCTCTAAGCTTGCCAGCGTTTTGTCTTGATCATCAAAAGCGGTCTGCCACTGTACTGGCAGGTTGCCCTGGTTAAGTGTGATCTCCATCACACAGGCCGTTGCCTCAAATATGCGGAAACGTTTATCCTCCGGATCTGAGCAGCTGAAGATGACAGAATATCTCTTCAGTTCATCCGTAAGCTGTATATTCTCACTATATCCACCGACGGTGAATTTGAGCGATTTGCCGCTCGCCTTGAAGGATAGTGTGTATTTCTCGCCAGATATGAGCTTCTCTGAAATCTGCTGCGCCAAACCACCCTCTGTGAGGTTCACGGCATGACCGGATGCACTCTCCTCTGTCTCGATGAATTCAGCGTTTTCTGTCTCCCAATATTTAGCAGAATCGCTGAAAATTGCGGTTTCATCGCTGATTTCTGTCTTTTCATCAAACTGCTGAGATGTATAGTCGCCCGTGAATCCGGAATTGAGGAGCATGTTGCCGCTCTTGATGCCAATGTCCTGCAGCTGCTCGATGGGGGTTCCGTCAGGCAGTGTGGTACCAGGCTCGAAGATGGCCACGCCCTTGAAGGTTGCAGTCTTGGTCAGCGGGTCGTATGAGATATAGTTGGACTGCTCGCGGTCACCCACATAGTAGGTGCCGTAGATGCGAGAGTGGAACTGACCGCCCTCGAACCCCTCATCCTTGACTTCGCAATCCTGGAGTGAGAAGGAGGTGATGCCCTGATAATATTTGGTGGAAGGTGCATCGCTTGCCGTGGCCGACAGGATGATGGCAGACGTGCGGATTGGGTTGTTTGCCCCTTGGTAGCCCAGCTGCACGATATTATCGCCCACCTCTGGGATACCAGCGCCATCATATTTGCCATCCTGGTTTGAGAGTATGATGTAGTTGTCCCCCACTGCCGTGACCAGACGCCAATAGTATTTGGTGGACGAGAATGAGGCAGAACCTGACTCTATGCGGAACTGCTGGCAACGTGCCTGATCTCCGACTGCGAACTCCTGGTATATCTGCCTTTTGCCGTCCGATGTCTCGAAATAGCACTTGTAGAAGGTCGGTGTGCCTGCCGTGATGACACGCCCACGAGCATTGAGCCACTCGACCTTGGAGCAAACCATGGCAGCTGCAGTCAGCGCCATTTCGCCACCTACATGTTTCAACTCCTTGATGGTAATCTCCCGGAAGTAGGCTGCTCGTCTGATGTTGAGGAAATCAAACTCTGCCGTTGATGTGCCATCCTCTGCCACGGAAATGGATGCTCCGGAAGTATCTGTCTTGTAACTGCCGAATGTTGTCTGAGTGCCATTCTCGCCCAGCTGAGTATTGCCGGAAACGAAGAGAGAGGCGAGTTTGGCGAGAGCCTTGGAGACAAGACCCTTGGCAAAGGTGATGAGACCACCTGCCGTATCATCATGCTCACGGGACAGATACCGTCTGTCCTCCACCTCTGTATTGAAATGCAGCAGAGAGAGGAACGCATTTCCTATGCGCTCCGCTGTATTGGCAGACTTGCGACGCTCGTCACGAATCTGCTCAAACTCCTGCTGAAGTTTTTCTTTGTTCAATTGATCTGCCATAATTTCTTTTTTGTGCAAAGATAAAAACACGATGAAATCATTAAAAATACGGCTCAAAGGTTGCGAGCTGCGCCTATGCCCTTGAATATCTCTGTCAATGCTGAAGCCATGAGTCCATTGTATGTCTCGCCATAGAAATCAGCCTCATGTTCATTGAGTTTCATGACAGAGGCATAGTATTTAGCCGAAAACCAGTCTCTTCGGCCAATCGGCACACCGCCTGCCACTCGACCGCCCCAGGCAGGACCCACTTTTTTGGGGGTATCCAATTCATGCTCGGCTCTGTACTGCTTGTTGAGGAAGTCGAGATCTCCATCATTTTGACGCATGATTTTCTCACCACCCTGTGCTTCTGTCCACTTTTTCCAGACGTGTGCAGGTCCAACTCCTGCAGCCACATAGATACCATATTGCAGGAAAGTATGCTCGATGGTGGTCACTGTGCCTTGCTCAAGGTGGCCCTTGATGGACGAATAGAGGGCACCAGTATCTATTGTGCGCAAGCGCTCCATGCGCTCACGCCAATAGGTGCCCATGTTGTCCGCCCATCCTTTCTCGTATTTGAGGAGTTCATCTATTGCTTCTGCCATAAGCTCTCATCATATTGTAAATCGGTAGGTTCGTCTGAGGTCAGCATGAAGTACAGGCCAGTGCATCCATTCATCGAGTATCGCCCTAATTCTGTCGATAAGACCTGATTGAGATTGAGATACTCCAACTGATCACCGAACTTCTCATATTCCTTGTCATGCAGCAAACGACTGAGGAACTGACGGAAGATATATCTGCAGATATTCAGTTTCTCCTCCCGGTCTGCCATATCATCACGCTTGTATGAAGCGAGAATCCAGACGGTGAAAACGTTGCGGTCGAAGAAGCCATCACCCAGGGAGTGTGTATTGGAATCAACCGTATCAGAGACCATGATGAAATTGGAGGCTGTTCGGAACTGCTGCAGCACACCCTGCACCGTATCTGGACCGGAGCACGTCGTTGCGACAAAATTATAAAGTCGGCAGGTATTGTTTTCCTCTGTCAACTGCTTAAAATATGCGATTGCATCGAACTGTTTCTCTGTCATAATCTTTTCATTTTTTCGTTGTATTCCTCTGCCTCCCGCGCCTTTTCATCCAACTCTGTCAGGGCTGCCCAGCAGTCGGTCTCAAAGACTGCCTGCTGTTTGGTGATGTCGCCATCGGTGAGCGCTCTTACCTGCGCACGTATGCCCATGGTGATATCCTCCATGGTCGGCTCTTCGCCCTCCTTCGTATTTTTGAAGAAGTGAGGGAAATTGGCAGCAGCTACTTGCTTGAAATCTGAGTACCATAAAAAAGTTCCGAGTAACTCCTCTGCGGTGAAATTCACTGAGTCATCACGCTTGCCATCCTCATCCCTGTACAGAAGATATCCTAACTGCTGAAGGAACTTGTCCTCCTTATGCATGAGGTACAGCTGATAATATTTCTCTGCAAACAGGTAATCCTGGAATGTTATCTTGCGGATGGAAGTGACGGCTTTTAAGCCAGATATGGCCTGCAAAGGCTGAAAATTATCGAATCCATCGATAAAATCGAATTGTGAGAGCAAAGATAGGACTATCTCTGTCTCAAGATATATCACTTTGCGCTTGGGGCTTGACTTGCCATCCACCCGGCACAGAACTGAACACTTCCAACCGGTTCGGGTGTGCTTGATGATCTCTATGCCAGCCAGTCGGCAGAACAGGTATGTCTTGACCGTCAACTGCTCCTGAAATCTGGTCAGCAGGAAAAGCGTATAGCGAAGCTCATCCTGCGAAAACTCACGCCATGACTTTGGCGCTGTGATGTTAAGATTAATCTGCCCGTCATGCATTGAATAGGAAGGCAGGTGCTGATTTCTTGTTTTCATAAGGCTTGAAATGATTGCTTTCATACTCTGATGAATTCTGATATAGAGAGAATGTCTCTGCATCTCCGTCAAGTATCAGTTGGATCCTGTCAAGCGTCTGCTTCATGTCATCAGGTCTGAAGCTGCTTGGATTGCCGTATAGAACGAGATATTGTTTCATCAGGCAGACTGCTTTCTGCTCCTGCTCTGTATAAGACTCGCCTCTGCGGTATTTATCGAGGAGAGCGTCCATCTGCTCGTTAGAGAAGCGACGACGCAGGATCTCATCTGCAAGACGCATGTTCTTGCGCACGTTATCCCACTCCTGCGAACTGAGTTTGGAGAGGTTGGCTTCGAACATGTAGTCGCTATATCCCCATACCAATGTTGGTATGCAGTGCTTAGCCTGCATCGTCTGTCCCCATCCTTCAGCATTGTCCATGAGGACGGAGACCATATCCTCCTCTGCTGCAAACTTGGTCTGCTTCACCTGCTCGATGAGATTTTCCACTCTCACGGTCGATGCTGGTGAGACCTCACCATTGCTCACAACCCCGAAACCTGCAGGTGTGAGCACAATATCAAGATGCCTGACCACCGAGATGAATGTCTCAAGACAGACCATTTTCTTCAGATATGGCTGAAAACCATCGAATTTATCGAAGAAATTAGCACCTATATCACCGAGATAATTCCGCTTGATGCGATTATATGTAGCTGAGAAATGAGGTTTCACCAAATTGAAAACCTCCGGATTTGATGATGTTGCCACCAAGATGGCATCGTCAAAATCCTGCTTATTTATTGTTATCTTCATTGTCATTGCCGTTATTTTTAACTGATGATTTTTGCATGTCCTTGTTTTTATCGAGCGTAGTCAACTCTATCATCGGCACATCGACGGTAATATTGCGCTCGCTCCACTTATTATAATGTAGGATGACATGATAAGGCTTGAGCATGATATCATGACAAGGTTTCTCGAGAGACTGCTTCAGGATGAAGAGTTCTCGTTTGTCAGATCCGGAATTGTTCATCTGGCTCTTGCCCGGTGTCGCACCCACCAAATTGGGATGGACTCCGAATGAGAAACAGAGCGCATTGGATGCCTCGCTCATATCATCAGCCCAGTCTCCACCTTCCTTCTTGCCACTCTCATTGAGATTGATGATGCGCACCATGCGCTGCTCCTTGCCGTTAGGGTCGAAGTAATATCCTGTGATGAGTGCCTTGCCTGCATTCTCCGTGCCGCAGACGAAGTCGATGATGGACTGCTTCTCTGTATCGATGCGTTCCTTACGCTTCTGAGGGTCGATGATGCCCTCCTCGTTGCAGAGGTTCATCCAATAATCCTTATGTATCTCAATCTGTATGCGAGGTGCAGATGTATTCTTGATCATGTATCGCTTGCCGATGCCGATGAGTCGGTAGATATCATACCACGCATCATCAAATATGGCGGCATAGTAAGGTATCGGATAATATTGATATCCTGGTGTCGGTATGCGTGACACGATGGCGAACTTGCAGTCCCGGCCTATCTTCGGTTCAGGACGTCTCTCTCCTGTGTAGATGTCCGGTCCCTTGCCCATGCGGGCCATCAGGTCGCCCAGCGGATCGTTGATGTCGAGCAGCGGTATCGCCTCTGCCTCAATAGGTGACATCGCCTTGCGGAAATCACCATAGAAGATGTGATTGATGAGACCTGTCTTGGCGTCCGGACGCTCGAATCGGCAGTAGGACACGTCCTTGTGCCGCATCTGTATAATCTTGGTGTGGTCACGGGAGAGGATGATGACGGTGACATTCCAGTAGAAGAACTTCATGTCTGTCGCCTGCTCCATGAAAACTTCATGCACGCTGTTGCGCAGACAGAACTCACGGATCTCTGCATCATCTGTGTCCTTGCCTGTTGTCCGGTCAACAAATCTGACTCCCTGGCCATAGCAGCACTGCACGTTGAACGCCTGCGCACGCTGCGCAATCATATTCATGCGAAGGAGGCGCTGCAGCTCATAAGGCATGTCGTTGTCATCGCCATAGTGGATATACTCATAATCTCGCCCATTGATGGTGATAGGCGAATAGATTGCATCACCCACCTCGCCTGATCCGAGGAAATGGGTGTCTGTGCCATACTGCTGCTCGATGGCAGCCTGGTTGGTGGTTGACCCACCAACCGCAGTTGTCGGCATGAGCATATATCGCTCACTGTCTCCATGCGCCCCGACCTGCTGCATGGTATATTTTTCTTTGCTCATAGATATACTGGTAATCCTAAAAATTCATAGATAAAAACGTCTGGCAGGGTATGAACCTCGCCTGTGGCTGGATGCATGAGGCGGTGGAAACCTCCACGCCAACTGCCACCAGACACCAGCCATCCGTCATAATTGACGGTTCTGCCATCGGTGGTCCACGCCCGAAGCTTGACGGTGGCATGGTCAGCGTTGGCCTTGTCCATCATCTTCAGCACCTCATTGATATGGAATGCAGCTCTCTTCATCAGTTGAATGTGTTATCAAATGTGTTATCGAATATGCGGCCTGCACGGTGCATGTCCAGGACATTGTGCTGGCGCTGCGAGTAAGCATAGCTGAATGTGAAACGCGGCATGGTATCAGGCAGGTTGTCATTGTCGCTCTTGGAGTCGGATATGGTCACCTGCTTGCCGACAACTGCCTCACCTCCGTAGATGTTGACGATATAGACCTCATCGGAACGGAAGAGGTCGTCAGCCCAGTTGGCCATGGCGGTTGTCAGCGGTCCAGTATCTCCCTTGAAGATGCGCTTCTCTGTGATGCGGTAGTTGACCGTCCTGCCACCTATGACTGCAGTATCACGGATATATTCTGGAGCCACCTCATGTTTGCCTGTGCAATAAATGAGCTCCTGGCAACCAAAAGAATTTGAAAATAGAAGAATCGGAGCCACGTCTGGCTGCTCGAGGTCGATGATGAACGTCTGCAGACGCTCTCCAGCCGTGACATCGAAGAAGGTCAAGACCTTGTCCTTGACTGCGAATTTGGAAGGAGAGACATCGATGGTGGTATATTTGCCATTGCCACCCACCACCTCAGCTGTGAACATCTGTTTGGATCCGTCAGAGAAATGTGCCGTGACGGTGGCTTGGTCAGTACCGAGATAATGGAGATATTCCAGACGACCGAGAGAGGTTGTCTTGGCATCCTGCAGCAGGGTGAGGAAATGATGATCCGTGAACTCCTGGCAGTCGATGTCTGGTATATCCACCGTGGCGTAGAGGACTTTCAACTTGAATGCCTTCTTGTCGCTCTGAGTGACTTCTTCGGAATCATCACCGGAAGATACCTTCTGCTCTATGACTGTAATGACAGCGTCTATGATGAGCTGCTGGCGTGCATAAGGACGGAAAATATCTGCGAGATCTGCGAGGACAATTTCTCCGTCTGCAGGATAGAGATATTCATCATAGACGGTAGAATCGCCTATGGTGATGGTGATGAGCACTCGGCTCATGGATGTGAGAATGTCGAGGTCACGTATGTTTTCGAGGAAACATGTGCCCGAAGGTGCTGATTTAATCGTCATATTATCTTTTTTAAGGCAAAGATAATATGAAACATGAGGATATAAAAATACGGGGAGCGACGCTCACGCGCCACTCCCCGCAGACTAAATTCAAATTTTCCGCTACAAAGTTAGCAAAAAATTTTGAAAGCAACTTATATAATATGGGAAAAATTATAATATACCTTGAACTCGCTCCCAGATTGCCCACGCAATTGAGCCATCTGGCAGCGTTGCAACCACATAATCCCTCTCTCTCATGTAGTCAACTATCTCCGAGTAATCTATTGCCACCATGGTTGCCAGCTCTGAGGCGATTTCTTCAGTTGTCTTGAAACGCTTCTGGTAAGGTTGGCCATTAGCGTCCGTTTTTGGCAGATTTGAGCGAAAAACGAAATATGCATCTAACATGCACTTAGTATTTGAACTATCATTTTTTGGCATAATCATACGAAATTAATGGTTTGAAACTCATCTGCCACATCATCTGCAGCAGCTTTGCAACTCTTGGCCAATCTCAATCTGTTGGAAGCACAATCGTAGAGTGTCATCCAGTAGTAGAGATCTGCGGCCCATCTGGAATACTTCTCGCGCTGACGTGAGAGGCGTGCTGCTTCATCTTCAAGACGCAGCAAGATTTTCATCTGCAGCGTTCTGAGCTTCTGTGTGCGAGAGAGTTTGATTTCGAGCTTCACACGCTCCATGTATCGCCACAGCTCTGTGTATTCCTTGTCAAGTTCCCAGAATCTTCTCATGATGTGCTCATTGGTGACGAGTCGCTTCATGTGAAGATCTCTGATATTCTCAACCTTGCGCCTGTTCATGCTATATTCTGTTTATGTGATTTATACTTGGCCAATGTCATCTTGTACGGCTTAGCCTCTTTAGCTCTATACCGAAGAGCATAATAGCGATGATCATACCATCGGATAATAGTCTGCTTGTGTGGCGCATCATCGATGAAAACAACTGATGCGACAACGTTGTTGTCTCTCTGAAATTTGAGTTCCACCTTATGGGCGTTCATATTCCTGCCTTCAATAACGAAGAACTTGCACCTGATGATATCCTTGGCTGTCAGCTTTGCTGTGCGTCTTCTGCGGTTTCTACTTTTCTTCATCGCTCAATCCTCCTTTCTTGTCTTCTTCTACCGGCCGCCAGAAGACTGCGGAAACAGGGTCTTCGCCATCTGTACCATACTCTTCGCAATCTACGAAAATCTGAGGAGCCGCACCGGAATAGAGGATACCGTCCTTGGCTATCACTCCCTCGCAGCAGAATTCGGTATGACGAGGATCGAAGAATCTTACCCTGGTACCCTCCTTCATCTTGTCCAGGTTCGCCAGGAACTCTCTCGACTTGAAGATGACAATCTTCCTCTTGTCCACCTGCACCCACAGCGGACAGCTATGAGTCTTCTTGCCTATCTTCAGAGCCAGGTCGAAGGCGGTCTTGGTGGTGAAGGAGTCTTCCTCAGACGATACGCTATACGTGGTGACAGTAACGTCCGGATAAAACTGCTTATACGACTCCAGGATCTGCTTGGTTGATTTCTTCTTTGCCATAACTACATCACCTCCCCTCCAAAAAAGAAACCGCTGACTGCCACGATGGCCATCAGAGCCACCATGCCCAACATGACCTTGGCGACGTCGCCATAAGTGACCGTCTCGTCACTGAGGAAACTGAAGGTTTCGCTCTTGGTCTTGGCGAGCTTCTTGATTTCACACTTGAGGGCCTTCATGCCCTCCTCTACGCTGATGCCTGCAGGTCTCACCTGAGCATCACTTAATAAAATAGAATTCTGCATATTGCATCGTCTTATAACCATTAACAGCCGATTGTACAAAAGGGTGGCGGCTGCATTCCCCGTTGGTTACAAGACGATGGCTTATCCGGAAGGACAAATCAAATCTTACGGTTCATGCAGCCGCCATATTGAAAAGACCTTTTTCCCGCTGCCGGGAAAATGATACTTTATAGGCATAAAAAAAGCCTGCGGCTAAGAAGCCATAGGCGAAACGGTCGCCTTGCCGGATAGTTTACTATCGTCTTATAACCGTTGGCAAAGGTAAGAAGAATATTTGGAACTGCCAAATATTTTTGGGAAAAAGTTTTGTTTTCCACTAAAAATTATTATATTTGCAGGTGTTTTATATAATATAATAAGGTATGGAAAGAAACACTTATCTAAAAATAATCTCATTGCTCATTGATATAACAAACGAGCGAATCGACATCGTAAATAAAGGACAAAGCAGACATGACAGGAGCATCAATCTTTTATTTGTCATAACCATCATTCAGTCCATAGTGATAGGAGCCATCGCCATACTCGCCCTAAGATAGCCTCTAAATATGAATATAGGATAGTAAGAATCATAATAATGAAAGTCACCACTTCCATCCAATATTTGATATTATCCCTCCTCTCAGCCTTCCTTTCCTTCTCTCTTTGTTTTCTCTTTTTATCCTGATAATCCCAATATTGGATATCAAAATAGTCCATATCATCATTGGACATGAGTTTTCTCTTTTTTGACATAAATAAAAAATGACCTGTGCGTCGGGAGAGCAGTCCTTCAGCACAGGTCTCATTCACGGATGTATATCTTGATCTGCCATTCACAAGCCCTGCTCTGCTTATGTCTGACATCATCTTTATTTCTTTTGCAAAGATAGTATTTTTTTCTGAAACAAGCAAGCATTTTCCTAAGTTTTTAGGAAAATAATCCTAAAAAGAAAGAAACCACCGATGCGTAACGCACAGGGGGCTTCGGACTTTTTTGTATTTCTGCACCACAAGGCTATGGCGACTTTTGTCTTATGGGGAATGATAAGCCCCAGCCTCATTTTTATATTCTGTCTGCAGCTGCACGTATGCGGTTTGAAACCTCGCAGAGTGCGCCACGGAGCATGTTCTTTTCATCTTCGGTGAAGCCTCCCACTCCACCATTGCCATCGATGCCATCGAGCTTGTGATAAAGCCATGATGCGGACTTGCCGAAATATGTATGTGCTATCTCTCGCCACGACACGAGCATCTGAATATCCTGGATGCGCTGCTTTACTGCACTATCCTTGGTCTGCTTAACTGTTGCTACTGCGACTTCCATAATTTTATATTTTTTAATGCCCTCCCCGAAGGGAGGGTCTGTTGTTAATACTTTGTGTGAAGTCCCCGGCACGGCTCTGTGTCGGGGACGATGTGTTAAATCAAGATAGCCTAAATAGCAAGGCTAAGCGAGCCGAATTTCTGAGCCATATCCTGCAAGGCACCTCTGAGAGTAGCAAGTTCATCAGGAGTGAACTGCGATGCCTTTCCGTTGACTATGTTTCCGTTCATCTTATGTGCCAGCCAAGAGCGAGACTTGCCAAAGTAAGCCTTTGCGATGTAAGCCATGGAGACCATATCTGTAATCTCACCAAACTTCTCAGCCATGGTCAGTTCCTTGACCTTCTGCTCTGTGGTCTTAGCCATGTAGCCCACTGCCACGGCAAAAGCCTTAGGGTCTGACTCCTTGAGTGCATCCATCTGACGGCGAACCTCCGCCTTGTCCTCTGCGGTCTTGGCAGCTCTGTTCTGTGCAGCCAAAGCCTTCACCTTATCAATCATCTCTGTATATTCCATAATCTTATATTTTTTAAGTTTAAAGGAATGAGTGCCCCCGAAGGGGCTTTCTCATTTCTTTTTGTTTTTAATTTTGTTTTCCAACTCTGCGATTTCTTTTTCTGCTACCCTCTTGAAGGTATCGGGGAACTCTTGCCAATACTCCAGGTAGAAAAGCAAATCGTCTTCATTTTCCTTGAGTTCCTTAGATTTTCGTCTTGCCATATACTATCTTTATTAACACGATGCAAAGATACTAAACATTTGTTGAATAACCAAATATTTTCGTGATTATTTTCAACATTCGTGTATTATTTAACATTTCAGCCTCATCAGACACGTTTTTTCCTCTTTTTCTCATCATTATAGAATGATGTCAAGAAATCAGAATACCGCTTTTACCCCGGAATGCAATGTAGGGGTTTCCGCGAAAATGGCTCGTTTCTTGTGGCAATTTACTTGGAAATTGTCATAAGTAGCCATTTTCGCGGGGCAATCGGATTATTCCGATTGGCAATTTGTGTTATTTTGCACAAATTTTCCACGGTCATTTTTGCCAACTTGCTGAAAATCACGGATTTTTCAAAAGTTGGATAAAAAAGGGGCGTGCGTAGCTTTAATGCTACCCCACACCGCCCTACGCTTGCAGGCAATTGCCACGGCTCGCCATAGCGGAATATGTACGAGTTTTTTACGTGGCAATTGCCCCACCTTCTACAACTTTCCTTTGTCATGGTAGGAATAAAATTCTCCATCTGTTACTATCACATGGTCCATAAAGAACAATCTCATCAACTTGCACGCCTCTGCCACTTGCTTGGTAAGCATATCGTCATTACGTGATGGTGTGGCGTTGCCGCTTGGATGGTTGTGTGCTATTGCCACGATGGTGGCATTGCATTGCACGGCTTCTTTGATGATTACCCTAACATCTACGGCTGTCTCAGTAAGACCGCCCTCGCTTATTTTCACGTGCTTGAGTAATTTAAAGTTTTGGTTCATCAACATGACGTGTGCCTGTTCCACCTGTAAATCGCCTATCAGCGGTTGCAGATAGTTATAGATTGCCAAACTGCTACTGATGTCTGGACGTGAGCAACTCTTCTCCATCGCCCTGCGCTTGGCAAGTTCAAGCGCTGCTTGTATGGCAAGCGCCTTGCAATCTCCAATCCCTGGCACCACTTGCATATCGTACATAGATAGCTTTGCCAATTTGTAAAGTGAGTTATCTACCATATTCATCAGCTGGCGTGCTTGTCTCATGCTCTCCGTTGTTCCTGCGCCTCGGTTTATCACCATCGCCAAAAGTTCTGTATTACTGAGGTTATCGAATCCATAGTTTGCCGCCTTGTATTCCGGTCTTTCGTCTGCTAACATTGTATTGTAACTTTTCATTGTCTTATGCTATTTTTCTGTTTGACTTATTTATTTTAACTCTATTAGGGAAACATCTCTTTGAGCGTGCTACACTTTCGTAGAATCCTTCTGCCATCTCTTGCAAGCAACCTCGCATAGAAATAGGGTCATGGTGGATTGTTCGACCTAAGAAGATTTCCTCCTCCACGTAAGCGCCTGCGGCTTCGATTTTGCTTTTAAACTCCTCGATGGTCTTGCCACTTGTCAAAAGGTCATCGAAAAGAATGACGTTCTTGCCTTTGAAAAAATCAGCGTCCACGCAAACTTTGAAAAACTCCTCGCTAACTACGTGGCTGCCTCCGTTGTGCAAAGGTGTGCGAGTGCCCCAAATGTGGACATGCTCATTTGCGGTTGCGACATGCAAGACGTTCCTCAGCATTGCAGCGATATAGGAAAAACGCTTGTTGTACTTTGCTTGGCTTGAGCATGGAGCGAAAACCACCACGAAATCTTTCAGCAAATTGCCATATCTCTGTGAAAGATACTTAATCAACAACTCGCCACAATAGCGTGAGGCTGCCTTGTTGCCTGCCTTGAAATCATAGACAAACTGATTGTTTGCCATCTGCTGCTCTTTGTCTGTGCAAAGGTTCATGTACGAATTTGGAACGTACTCGATGAAATAACTCTGTCTCATGTTTGGAAAATTTGAATGATTAAAAACGTATTCCGGTAATGATCGGGAGCCCCGATTTTTCCCAGCCTCCAGCTGTGGAGTATTTTTTTTTGAACTGCATTCCGTACAAAGCCCGGTGTGCCCTTTCGATTTTTCCTGTGCTTCAACACTGCGATGGCAGAGGCTAACAGACGTGGGGTTCTGTGGTAACAAAAGGTAAAAAATTAGCTTCGCGTGTAGATTTTTTGGCTTTTGTTAGTTCAGGTTCATGCGGCAGTTTGAATCGCCATTAGCTACCTTTGCACAGGAAATTTCGAATGGGGACACATGACGGGCATTGAGAATGCATTAAAAAAAAGTACGGAACAGCGAATCAGACAATCCATCGACCTTCAAGGGCGATACCGCTTCTGCAGCAGGAATGAAAAAAGGCTGCTACTCTCACGAGCAACAGCCTCTGGCATAAAATAAGCTTAAAACAACTAATAACTTAAAAACCTATATAAAATAACAAAAAATGAGTAATCACGAACCACGATAACATGACAAGCCACCCATATATACTGCAGTCTGCGGGAATTTCTCTGCCCCAATGCATACGGTATCGAAGGCATCAGAGAAGTCGGTGCGGTTCTGCAGCTGATCTTCATCAGTCTCGATGAGCTTCTCGCCTCTCTTATCCTTGCCGTTGTTATAGACACCAGCACTCTCGATAGAGATGATGAGGTCCTCATTGTTGTCCTGGTTTATCAGGATCATGTGCTGAGCATGTCCCTTGAACATTCGATTGATGAGCAATTGTTTTTGCAGATGGTTCATCGGCTTACCGATATAGATCTCTGACACAAGCCATCCATTGCGACGCAGTACACCAGCGATGATCTGGTAGAATTTCTCATTGTGTGTAGCGTAGTCATTGCCCACGAATGTGGCATCATAATAGAATATGACTCGCTTATCCTTGAGATATCTATAATAATCACAGAAGTCCTGAGCCAGTTCCGGGAGTTTGCGCTCATACTTCACATAGAATGAGTTGACGATGCGGAGCTTCGTATCAGAACCAATCTGCCCGACAACGAGACAGTTGATGTTGGCATTGGCATCTGAGCCGATTATCAGCGGTAAGCCGTCCTCTATGTCCGAATCCATGCGGCAGTCCTGAGCATCTCTCTTGGGATTGAATGAATACTGCAGGTCATCGAGAAAAGTGAAGTTCGGAGCCGTGTAGAAGTTCAGATCCTCATCAAGACCGCTATAGAAGCCATCCTGTGCAATACCAACATGCTGGCACATGATGCTTGTCATGAAGGTCATCTTAGGTAGGTCTCGCTTCATCTGTCTGATGAAGTCCTCACCCAGAACTGCCAGGTTCTGAATGCTGGAGCATCTGGAATATACGAGGCAGTAGGAACGCAGAGAGTGGAGAATCTTCTGGTATTTCTGCACCTGCGACATATAATAGTCGTATCGCTCTGGATGCGCTGCCAACTTATTTCGTATGCTATGCAGCTGCACGATGACAGACTCGAGCGTAGCGACCAGCTCCTTATCCTGTTTTTTCTCCCACTGCATGAACCAGGAACCTTTCTTGGTTGCAGAGGTATCTGATGTTATCGTAAGACCATGGTGCAAGCAACAGTCACCGAAAAGTTGCTTATTACCACGGTTAGCCGGGAGCGTCTCATTGTTGAGCTGCTCCCAATCTATGAATTTCGCCTCGTCAATGAACACATGGTCGAGAGAGAGGGAGTTAGACGTACCGCTGCGGTCCTGCGAGATGATATTGAGATATGATCCGTTGTAGAAAGCAACAGTATTTTCCCAGTTCATCGGCTGGAAGTGTGGGTCTTTCCAGTGTAAAGCCTTCCATGGTTTCTTGCCCACGATGTAGTGGACGTCTCGCTTGTAGCCCCACTCCTCGAGGTGCACAAGTGCTGATGGAAGGATGTTGGTCTGGCATCTTTTGACAGAAGGTGCCACCATGGCCAGACATGAACCAGGCATGTGCTGGACTGCATAGAGTATGCGTCCAGCTTCGACCACACCCTTTCCTGTACCTCGCCCCCACTCGCAGACCAGGTCATGAGGCATGAGCTGCAAGACTCTGGACTGCACATCATTGAAGAATAGTCTCTTAGGTTGACCCGTCATTTGGCAACTCCTCAAAATCAGCGTCCTCTATGTCAGGCATAGAGTATCGCTTCTCCATTTTCTTGATTTTTGCTCGAAGATTAGGAATCTTCTGCAAACCGATGACCGTAGGATCATCTGTCATGGTGAACTCAACAGGCACAATCTTGTCGAAAGCAAGGTCAGGCTCATCAGGTGAGTCTGTGCGATTATTCTTGATGCGGTTTTTCTGCATCGAGGCGAGCGCCCGGAAGTCGCCTGCAGCCTTGGCTGCCTTGCGATCCTCATCAATTTCCTGATTGACCTTCCAGCGCCAGAACTCCTTGGATGCTGCATTGAGATTGCCGAGCATGAGCTGGCAGAGATGAATGTCATCGTATGCCTGGCTCTCGCTGACATGGAACATAGCCTTGTCCTGATCCACCATCTCTCTAACGGTGTATCGAGGATATCGAAGCCAAAAGGCATAGCACCCTCGAAGTCTCTCCACTCTCGCCTTGACTATAGCTGAGAGATGCAGATCTTGAAGTTCATCCTCATTGAGAGGCATATACTTCATGTAATCATCGACATTGACCGGTAGGCTCATATTTATGTGAGATTAGCAATGATCTGCGAGAGTTCCGACATGACAGCGTGGTATGCACCAGGCGACCCGACCTTGGCGAGAGCGATATTGGAAGCTCGCAACTCATTTGCGGTCTCAGCCAGACCGAGCAGATATTGCCTGCGATAAGGAGAGCGAGGCTCCTGCAACTCTAATTTAAGTGCCGAGGACTCGTCCTCTGGCAAATCAATCATGATTGGCACCTGATCGACTGGTGTCAACGCTCTACCAAGGTCATGCACGCTCTGCAGGAGTAGCTTGCTCTCCTCGAGGAAGGGAAATTGTTGTCGTATCATCTAACAAATCATTTAGCATATTATGAACATTGAGATATACATCTCTATCTGTAGTGAGGAATGTGCATTCCGCACGGTCACCATAAGTCTGGTTCTGAGATGTAATCACAGTAACTAACCACTCATCGTTAGCCACAAGCATGATTTTGGAGTGATTGAGCGTGAGCTTCACTTCGTCAAAAGCCTCCGTCATCAGCCGACTCAGTTTGAGTGTCTTGGCTGAAGCCTTGACATCAGCCACTAACGTTGAGTGCTGAATCAGCCCCCGGTTGCGTAGATTGAGCACTCCGCAGAGGAATGCATCAGATGTGGAGAAGGTGGTGACTGCGACTTGCGCAAGACCCGTCTGCTCCAAAATCCATCCCAGCAAACCGAGGGTGTGTAATCCTTGGCCAAGAAAAACCTGAGAACTATTCTGCTGGAGCGGTTTCAGTGCCTGTCTGATCTGCTTGGCTCTCATCTGGCTTCTCCTCTGCTATGCTCTCATCCTCACCTTCAGCAGGAATCACGATGCCAGCCTCCTTGATTTTGTCAAGCGTGGCAGGCTTAATCTCTGCCTTGGCATCAAGCAGGGTTTTCACACGCTGCTCGATATTAGCCTGCAACTTCTCAGCCTGCTCTGTCTTGCCATCAGCCTTCAGCTGTATCAACTTATCAATATTCTTGGTGATGTAGGAACGAGCATTTCCGATGGCATTAGCCGATATCACGACTTCAGTCTTGGTCTCAGCATTCTCTTCTTTCTGACCAGGAACTGCATGGTCATATTGATCCATGCTCTGCTTGTAGGCATAATATTCTGTCTTAAGAGTTAGGAGCATCTTCTGGAATTCCTCGTTGGCTGCATTCAGCCCCTCGAAGCGATCGCACGACAACTGATAAGCCTTGCATGCTTCGAAGAGCTCCTTGATGCGCTTCCATCTCTGGATGTTTGCATCCCAAATTTCCTTGATTTCATCGGGAAGCTGGTCATGATCTGCACGTTTACCCTTTGCGATGATAGCAGTTGCATCGATGGAATCGGCGTTTTCTGCATCAACAAACGGCAAATGTGGTGCTACATCAGCAGCAAGTTTGTCAGCATCTGCGGTGGAATCGACCGCTTTCTGCAGTAATGGTGTCACTTCACCATCGAATTTGCGCACCTCGTCAAGGCTCAACCCCTTGATGCGGTAGTCATAGTGCTTTTGCAGCTCATATTTCAGATGCTCAAGCATTCTCTGAGGTCTCAGCATGATCTGCTGATAGAGGTGTCTGTTGTTGTTGATCTGCAGGAGGAGCATGGCTCCCTCACGAATATTCTCATCAGTATGTTCGCTATCGAACCACTGCTTTATTTTCTGTGTAAATTTGACATCATTCATATTCTCAAAATTAAAAAGGCGAGGCGAGCCATCGACAGCATCGCCTCGCCAGGAACATGTTTAATAGAATTTATCTGAAAGCGGAACTAAACGTCACCAGTTGTCACCTTCAACTCTCCTGTCTCACCGGAGTATGTCCCCTCCGATGTTGGGATGTCACCATAATAGAATGGTGGAAGTGTTTCGCAGCCGACTGACAACTCAACAGTTGTGTTGGTTTCGTCTGTGACAGACGAACCGGATGACTGTGCAGGTGCAACAGAGCACTCGAAGTTATCATCACCGAACTGACGGCACTTGCCGTTTCGCTGAGGAATCAGAGCAATGATATCCTCATTGAGGAGCATAGATGCAAGTGCAGACTGCTCTTCCTCTGTGCCAGGGAATGTAAGCGCAAGCTTGTTGAGCATGGTCTTTGAGCCATTCTCGCCCTGTGACTCAGAACTGAAGTTTGACTTGTCTGTTGATAAGTATGCAACGATGAACTTCTTGTCTGCAGCCATCTTGTGTGACTCCTTGATAACAAGGTAATCCTTCATGGATGCAGCCTTCTCCAGCTGAGGTTTAGCCAGCTGTGTGATCCATCGACGTGGTGAAATATAGACCTTGCGACCTGTACCCGGCAATCTCTTGGCACCAGGACACTTCAGGAGATCCTCGTAGAGGTCAGCTGACTCTGTGCATGATTTTTTTTGCTGATCTGCCATATTATATTATATAATAATGTATTTTTGAATGATGAGACTCCTATTCTGTTGCAGGAATCTCATCGTAACCGAACAAGATGCGCTCCTTGCTGATAGACTCGAACTGAGTACCGAAGTACATGGTTGCTACGAAGTCAATCAAGAAGTGAGATGTCAGAGAGTCCTTAAACTCGAAATTGCAGTTGGTGCCCTCAGTAGCCAGACCAATGAGCATGTTGCTGCCTGGAGTGATGATCTTGAAGCCAACAGGAATGTTGTCAAGGCCAATGAGTGTACAGTTGTTGCAACCGTCGAGCTTCGACTTGCCGAACTCTTTGTTGTAGTTGACACTACCATAGACGCTGCGGTATGCACGATCGTAGTGCATCAACTCAGAGCTGTTCAGGAACATGAATGTCTTGGTGTTCTTGAGCTTCTGGTCTGCAGCATCGTAAAATGCCTCCAAAGCATCAACAGCATTGACATTTGTGATGGCCGTAGTTTTGAAGATGTTGCCCTTCTCTGTAGAGACAGTCTTGTTTTTGATTTCCTGATCCGCGATAGTCTTGAAGCCATCGTAGAGATCTGCGGTATTCTTACCCCCAGGGTTTCGCTTAGCAGTAAAAAGCGTATTGAAGAAACTCTCACCTACCTTGGCAAAGAGGTAAGCTCCAACGAGCTTGGTGATAGGCTGGTTTTTGAGTGCATCGCCCTGGAAAACGTCTGAGCCATAGATTGACTCACGAACCGCATTAGGCTCAAATGGCTTAACGCCAGAACCCAAGTATGTCTCCAGTGTACGACCTGTTATAGTCACGCCATTCTCATCTACACGTGTAAGAGAGTATGGACCAATCTGCATGTCTCCATTCAACTCACCAACGGTCTCCTTGCCACGAACACCGACTCGACGGCTCATGTATTTTGCAACCTCGTCCAAAGCTCGCGTTGGCATCTGTATCAATTCCTTGCGAAACTTGGCATAGCTTGTGTTGAGTGAATCTGGAGTAATCTGAATTGTGCTTCCTTCAGTAACTGCCATTTTAGTTAATCTGTGACATTGCTTTATACAACTGACCTGCGTCAATATCCGGAACCTGGTTATTCAGGTTGTCCTCGGTCTTAGCTCCTGGAGCCTTTTTGAGGTCGGAAATTTCCTGGTCTTTGGTTTCGATGGCCTTGTCTTTCTCTGCTAATTTGGTCTCAAGATTTTTAACCTTGTCATTAGCAGCAGTGAGATCAGCTGCCGTATCGGTCAGTTTTTTCTCCTTTTCGGCAATTGCATCCTCGATTTTCTGCATCTCTGCATCGGTGAGTGTAATCTTCTCATCGGTCACATCAAAATCATCCTTGCGGTCAAGGATGTTCTGAAGGTTGAGGAATTTCTTCTTCATTTCATTAATTTTATTGTTATTGAAAAACTCCCTGACACCATCTATGACTTGTGTCATGAAGTTCTTGGAAGGTTTCTCATCCGAATCGCCCTTGATAGGCGGGAGCCCCAAATTCTGACAATAAGAATTTGTGAACCTCTTGGCAAGATTGGTCTGTCTCTTGCTGTCCTCTTCATCCAGATCTCTTATCTCATCGATGAGCCCCATCTTAAGAGCCATCTCTGGTGTCATCCAGCTGCCTTTGTTCATCTGCGTCACGATTTCATCAGATGTCTTGCCGCATCGCTGAGCATAGACAGATGCAATGACCTTGTCTATTGTGTCAAGGTCATCACGCTGCTTCTGGAATTTTGCAATCAGCTGGTCAAGTTTTTCCTTGTTTGCAGACTCCCATACAGTGACTCCAGTTGACGCATTATGAATGAGCATGGTGCTGCCGACGCTCATGGTAACGTGCTTGGCACCCATGCAGAGGACGGTTGCAATAGAAGCGGTCATGCCCAACACATGGACGTTGACATTGCCATGATCCTTGATAAGTTGATAGATGGTAAGACCTTCATCAACGTATCCACCCGGTGAAGAGACTGCAATATTGACCTCCTCATCGGAATGTGCGTCAAGGTAATTCTTGACATCCTTGGAGCGTGTGCCGTAGGTACCAGTCCACCAGTCGTATCCTGCACCTATGGTACCGCAAATCATCATACCGTATTTCATGCGCTTTTTTTTGTTGCAAAGATAAGCATGGCAATTGCCAAAAGAAAATACGGAAAATCACTCTATTCTCGGTGCTTTACGAGTTGCGACCCACTGCACAGTGACCTCCGTCAACGTGCTTGAGGAATATGAATCAGGATGCATATAGGAGACGTTTACTGTCGGATATGGTCTTGAAGGCTCACCTATCAGGTATTTTCGCCCTTCAATATCCTCTATCAGATATGCGTATCTGACCGAACCATCAATATCGCTCTCGCACGTGCGATATATCAATTTATGTGTATAAACACGAACCCCATCATCCAATTTGTCAGTAATTTCCAACTTTGCAGGTCTCTGGAACTCCACTCTCTCCCAATCAAGACTCTCAGGAAGTGAAAATGTCTTATTGCCAAGAAGTGTCTCAAAAGGCAACTTCGATGAAGGTATCCTATGAATTTTTGAAATGTGATTTAGATATCTCATAACTTAAAATATTTCGTGTCTGTTCGCAACTGTTCGCAGTTGTTCGCATCTGTTCAAAAATAGGGTATATAGTATGTAACTTTTTAGCGTTAAATTATGTTATATGGTATCTTTTGTTATTAAAGAGGTTGACACCCACATTCTGATAAGATTTGCGCATCCGATACCATTTCATACGGATGGTCTCGGCATATTCTATGTCAATGCCATGTGTCTGACACCACGCTCGGAATGCAGACATCTTTTTGCATGATGTATCCTGCAAATCTCCAAGGTCACACCACATATTGATACGAAAGAGATCATCTAAACTCTCACCCAACGCCTTCTTGCCGAAACTTGTCAGATAATTGTATGTCTCCGGGCTCTTCGACTTCGATGAAGGTATGCAGATGGCCACCGTTTTCTCTGTTGGTTGCTCAGGAGTGTTGTTGTAAGGACGCTTAGTGGTAAGTCTGCGGATGACAGCATTCTCATTGCTGTTAGGGGGAAATACCACAGGGTCGCCAAACGAATGTGTGAGCCACTGTTTCATATATGGCTCGACTTCGAGGTATATAAGGAATTTACTCATAAAATAAATATTAAAATCTCCGCAAATTTAGGAAAAATAATCGAGAAAACACCATCTATGCGGTATTTTCTTATTTTCACCCCCATATTTTTAGGAGAAAAAGCATAAAAATATTTGGGACACCCAAAAATGCCCGTTTCAGTTGTGGCATTTGTGGCATTTTACGTAACTATCTGATTATCAGATATTATCTTATTTATATAAATGCCACATTATATAAATAAAATGCCACAATGCCACAACTCCTTTATGACTGCCCTATGCGTTGCCACAAATTGCCACAAAATTGCCACAATGCCACACCCCTCTAAACCGCTGAAAATCAGCGCTGCCACAATTGCCACAAATGCCACATAGAAAAATGTATATGTACGTATATGAGATAAATTCACCCTAAAAACAAAAAAAGCCCCGAGGAAGAACACTTTCTTCCACAGGGCTAAGGATATGATCTAAACAAAATAACTAAAAACCTATTTGCGGCAACCCTGCCGCTTTCAACTCATCATCTGTCATGAGGTAAGGGTCTTTTTGTGCCTTCTCCTCATCACCAGTTTCGGTCTCGAAGTCGATGGCGTATCTCTCCGAAACCATTTTATAATCAAAACAGAGCGGTCGGTCCTTATACCATAAGGTCTGACGGCCAATCACCTGCCCATTTTCATCTAATTTCTCTGCCGTTTCCGGCAAACCATTTGGTGCAAACTTTTTGAACCTCTCTGCATTCTTGGCCGTACCATAGAATTCCGGACCTATCTGCAGATAATGCAGCAATGACTCCTTCGGCAACAGGTTGACGTCCATGGAGCGACCTAACTTGCGATATATGGCCATGGTTATGTCCTTGCGCATCATGAGTATGCTCTTAGGCTGTGACCAGTTATCCAACTTGGTCTTGTTGGTTGACAGGCTCCCAACAAGTTTAATCTTGAAGTCCTGGTCCTTGCGAAGCTCACCCATCTGTACTGCAGCATTGATGATGTTCCAGAACCCAGCCACCTCATCGGTAGAATTACACATTGAGTTCTGCCGTTTGATGTCTGCAACAACTACAGAGAGCAGTTCTTCATAAGTGTATGGGAACTCTATGTAGTCTCTGATGGCGAGATAGCTTGCTACGAGGACAGTCCAGTTGGTCATGATGCGGTCGAGGATGTTGTCATTCTCGAGTGCACTTTCAAGATCTTCAGATGCTTTTTTCCATGCCATGCCGAATGCAGCCTGAAACTGCTCTCTATGCTTCAGTAGCTGGATTGTGATATGTGTAGCACCTATCTGGCGGAATCGCTCCAGTTCTGCAAAATGCAGTTTCTCCTCTCTGGTATGCTCACCCTTATCGAATGTGAGATAGATGATGCGCGTGAAGAGCGCAATATCTGCAGTAGGCATTTCCTGACCTGTCAGGATGATGCCGGAATCAACCTTAGCCTGCACCAGCTTTTTGTCTTTTTCCATGTTCATCTTGGTGCGGCCGATACCATTCCAGAGGTCTTTCAACCACTGCACTTTGCGGTTATCGATGGCATTCTGATATTCGTCGATATGGACAAGTGCATCATTGACGCTGCCAACATAATCAGACAGAGCAGGCATGGATGCATTGGTGATAGAGAGAGGCTCATATTTCGTCTCATATTTATAGAAGAAATTCATGAGGGTTGCAGCAAATTCTGTTTTTCCACAACCTTTCGGACCAAAGGCATTAAGAAGTGGAAAACTTCGTGATTTCTGTATGACAATATCACGGAAAAGTGTTGCAATATAGAAGCATAGCCCGACTTTTCCATTGTCTCCGAATACCTGCACCACCTTGGAGAAGAAATCACTCTGTGATGTCGGTGAATCCGTCATTTTCTCATGCCGGAACTTTTTTTCGTTGACATACAGCTCGCGGCTATCGATATTGAGCTTGCTCATTGCAGGTAGGTAGAACTTGCCTGCAGACAGTCTCAATATGCCCATATCATCAATCGGGAACCAGGAGCCCTGGTCGACGGCTCCATTGCAGAACGCATAGAACCCCTCGCGCTGCCACCCTAACTGCTTGATCGGATCTGCAGTCTCCGTGACTCTTCCGAGGTAGCCAAGCAACTTGATGAGCTGCTCATCCTTGGCCATCCAGATGTAGTCCCCCATACCGAACAGTCGCTTTCTGAGCGAACTGCTCGATGTGATCTCCTCCATATTTAACTCTATGAGACGCGGTTGTGTCTCCGGATTGTTATTGTTGATCTCAAAGAGTCGAACAGGATTGAAATCGTCTCGAATATGGAAGAGTGGCTTCAGTTTGAAGTTGCTCCACTGGACCTCATCACCCTCTTTATTGGTTCCGAAGTAGGAATTGTCATGCTCTGTGAATCCGAATTCACGCAGCATACTCATGTCACCCTTGCGCTCCTTCTCCTGCTTTTCGGCCACAGCTGCAGTCTTTGCACGCTTGAGTGTATTTTTCCACTCCCGGTTATGATTGTATTTCCGGCAAAGAGCTTCGAGGTAGCTGCTCTGGGTATCTTCGTCTCTGACAAGCATGAGGAGTGAGCAGATATCTGCGATAGCTGACATGCGATCTTCCGTAGTGTAGTCATCAATGCTCTCTGCTGTTGGCCAATATCTGCGAGTACAATACCAGAAGATGAATTCCTCATCTCTCATCTGTTCAAAATGCCCTTTATCCACAATCCATGAGTCCGGATCCTCTTTTTTGGGTGCAGGGTAGTCAATAGGTATCTCGCGCACGTTGACGGTGAAGCCTGCCTCGAGAGCAGCTCGGCCATTCTCAAACACATTGACTGTACCTGCCGGGAACTTGTTGCCATCCTTCAGCGTGTCTGCGTCTGGTATGAATATGACCTTATGCGCTAACTTGAATAACTGCTTCAGCTGATTGGGTGTCCAGGCACCTCCGAGCGATGCGACTGTATTGAGTATGCCTATAGACTGCAGCTTAATCACATCAGGTCCACCTTCAACGAGGTAGAACTTATCCTGTATGCGCGCCTGCTTCTGCGCGAGGTTGATACCGAACACCGAAGTATCCTTGTGATAGACAAGACTGTTTTTGAGATTTAGATATTTGCAGATATCCTTATTATCGCTCATGGTGCGAGCGGTGAAACCGATAACCCGGCTCATCTTGTCATAGATAGGTATTGTGTATCTGTCACGTAACATGGCATATCTGCCACGCTCGCCCTCACCTATGAGACCAACCTGCTCTAACAGGTCGAAGTCAAGGCCTTTTTTTTGCGCCCACGCGATGAAACCTTCTCGTGGTGCATATCCGATGCCAAACGTCTCGATAGCATCCTCACCCCAACGTTTCTTAACCGTTTCTCGCGCCTTTACCGCACCTGGTGTGTTTTCGTTGATACAATCAACGAAATATGACTGAGCGAAATTGAGTATAATGCGCATGGCATCCTGGTCCTTCTGTCTCTCCAACTCCTCACTGTTTGGCTTGTAATCATCCTCAATATCCTCATTGAGGTATTTCTTGGCCAAGTTGCGGCAAGCAATCGGGAAAGGAAGGTCATTCTCCAGTTTGCGGTAAAGTGAGATGACGTTTCCACCAGAATGACAGCCGAAGCACCGCCATGTATTGGTAGCGGTGTCAACATAGAAGGAAGGTCCACTCTCATTATGGAATGGACAACACGCCCAATGTCTTGTCCTCGACTTTTTGGTGAATTTGATGTTAGCATTCTCTGCAACTTCAAGTATGCTGACATCACTAATAATTCTGTCAATTATATCTTGTTTGATCATATCACAAATCTTTTCGGCAAAAATAGAAAGCTATCTCCAAATCAGAAAATACTATACTATTCTGCGCATTATTTTGGCTATATCCTGGTTTACGAAATATCTCAGCCTCCTATCAAAAGTCATACTCCGCTCCAGTATAAGGTATGTTAGGGCATTCTTATATATGCCCCCCCCGATTGTTCCATGCACTCTTTATCTGACTGTCTGACCAGTATCGGAACTTCATATCTGTATGTCTCATTTCTTAGGTCTTTTGTAATTAGTACATTTAGAATTTGATATGAAGAATTCATAATCATGCTCACTCTCTATATCTTTGTAGAGCTCTCGATGTGAGCACTTCCAATACATGCAGGTGTTGCCTTTGGCCCAAGCGCAAGTTCTATGACTCTCGATTAATGTCTTTGTTTCCTTTTTCTTCATAATTCTCACATGTTTTTATGCTTTTGTGCTCCATATAGACTTTTTTATTGCTGCACCAGGAGCCATTAATGCAGTTTCGCTTGAATCTGCAACTATCACATATCATAAATTCAGCTCATGAACGATTTTAATGATCTCTCGCGATGATCTCAAGTTAAGTCGCTTGGTCATGTTGCGCAACTGCGATGTGACGGTATGCAATGATTTGCCCAATTTCTGCGCTACTTCAGATGCAACATAGCCTTGTGCAAAGACCTTTGCCACTTCTGTTTCTTTCGGGAAAAATGGAGAATGGACTTTAGGATTGCATACAATATTCTCATCCTTGCAGCATTTGCGTAAAGGACAGGAGACTCTCTCCAGATGCATCATACCCTCATCGATATCATAGGATAATGTGTCATTAGATCCGAAGTTGCAGCGGATGAATCTCTCTGTAATGAGGAACATGTGGTATAGCTTATTTTTTTCACTCTTGATGAAATTATGATAGAGATAAGCATAAGCATCAGGATACACCTTCTCTATCATTTGAGCCATGAACTTAATCAGCTCTGCCTGCTCCATGTCGTATCGCTTAATCTCTTGCTCGTTTGTGTAGAAGTAAACAACACCAAGTGATGACACAAAGAATTCTATCTTTCTTGTTTCCATAAGCCTTTTCTAATAACCTGGTTAATAACTTCAGCATCACGAACGTTGAACTCGCGGTGCCCATTCAACTTTGTGTTGAGAGTGCTATATCTAAATTCATATACCTTTTGCAGATAGTTTGAAAATTTTGCCCTCTCAGATTTATCAAGTGATCTGTAGTAATCACTGATATTTATTGTTTCATTTTTTACTCCATTTTGTTGCATAATTCAAAAATAAGTTTTAAATTTGTATGCAAAAATAGAAAGAATAATCAAATTTTCCCATAAAAATAGGAACTTTTTCCTGTTTTAGTAGGATATTTAACTCACATAAACGGAATTTAAGTTATGTTTAATGGAAATTTAATATCAATGCTCCTAAAAGAGCAGAGAAAACAAGTCGGTGAAATGATCACTTTTGTGTTTGGCGGTAAGTCACACATCTCCAAATCTTACTTTAAGGACCGAACTTTCATTGACAGTCGCTATCTCGAAAAGTTATCAGAGTTTTTTCATATACCTATTCAGGATTTTTTTCTCTCTGATGAGGAATTTAAAGATAGAGAGAGTCAAACGAATGTTCATCACATCTCCAATTCGACGGTCAATATCAACTCAAGCCCGGAGATATTACTTGGTGTGATTGAGAATCAAAAGAAGATGCTGGAACAACAAGCGAGTGAAATAAACTGGCTTCGCAGTCAGTTTGAAAGTCTGACTCATAACTTATCAAAACCATGAAAATGGGGATAATTATCAACACAACATCTCGCAACTCATTCTACAACAGAGTATTGCGAGGTGTATTATCGGTAACAAGTCGGCAAAATTTATCAAAAATCAAGACATTGGTGTATTGATTATCAGGACTTTACGAAAATAAAATGTCAAAAGTTCAATCCAGTAATCCCGACCATACTAAGAGTTTACTTCCCGTAAACTCTTCATTAGATCATATTTTAACTTTAAATGCGAAAACGATATGCTTAAACTAAAAGATTTCTTTTATCTACAGCGTAACGACCGACAAGCCATTCTGGTTCTGCTCGGTATCATCATCATTTGTCTTACTCTCATTATCATTGTGGGAAAAGTCAATACGAAAGAATCAAGTTTGGGAAACGACTATTCTGCAGATAACCCCAAAAGCATGACTGGCGATAATCACCAAGAATCATCAACTGCAGATAAAAACATTAGCGAAAAGCATCCTTTATATTATAAGGTAGAGGGAACAGTTCATGAGTTGTTTCCTTTCGACCCTAATACTGCCGACAGCACCCAGCTTCTCAAACTCGGTTTACAATCATGGCAAGTACGAAGTATCTATAGGTTTCGTGCTAAAGGCGGCATCTTCAGAGAAAAAACAGATTTTGCCCGTCTGTACGGACTTACCAAGAAACAATACGAAGTACTGGCACCTTATATTATAATAGGTGAAGATTACCGGCCTGCATCCGACTACTATGGAAATAGCAGAGGAGGCAAAGAAAGAGGCTATCAAAATTCTCCATACAAAAATGGTGCAAACACAAGTACGTATTCACAAGCAAACAATGGCGCTAATTCTACAAATGCTAATGGAAACAACATCTACAGTTATCCACAAAAACTGAGACCGGGGCAACACGTCATCGTCAACTCTGCCGACACAACAGAACTGATGAAGATTCCAGGCATTGGCAGTTATTATGCTAAAAGCATCACAAGATACAGAGAACAATTAGGAGGCTTTGCATCCATTAACCAGCTGAAGGAAATAGATGGACTGCCAGAAGAAGCTCTGTCTTTCATCAAAATTACTCCTGGAGAAGTGAGAAAGTTGAATATCAATTCTCTCTCACTCAATCAACTTCGACGTCACCCCTACCTCAACTTCTACCAAGCGAAAGAAATTTGCGACTATCGACGGTTAAGAGGTCCTTTCAAAAGTCTGGAGGAACTAAAACTCCTCAAGAACTTTCCACCAGCAGAAATAGAGAGACTTAAGCCCTATATCATATTCTAAAAGAGGGTGCGTCACAGACTTATGACACACCCTCTTGGATTTCAAATCAAAACACTCCTAACTGATGCAGGAATATAGTTAATATACATAATGGACAAACGATACGCACCATAAAGAGATAAACACCGAAAAGAGAACCTTTCAAAGTTCCCCAATTCGTAAACTCATCTCTGACCACTTTTTTCGGCACATACCAACCTAAGAAAATACAGGTTGCAAAGGAACCCAGCGGCATAAACAACTGAGAAGTAAGATGGTCGCAGAAATCAAGAAAGTTCAAATGAAAGAGACTCAGTTCTGGCATGGCTCCACAAGATAAAGAACAGAAGATACCAATAATACAACAGGTGATAGTCTCTACCCAGGCACCCTTCTTGCGAGTTACTTTCAACTCCTCATAAAACATGGCAGTACCGATTTCGTGCATAGAAATAGTGGAAGTCAATGCAGCCAACACCAACAATGCGTAAAACAGTACAGAAATAATATACCCCACAACAGGCATAGAACCAAATGCCTGTTGGAAAACATTAGGCAAAGTGATAAAAATGAGTGAAGGACCACTATCCGGATTAACACCTACAGAGAATGCTGCTGGGAAAATCATCAGTCCCGCCATGATGGCAATAATCGTATCTATCAATGCTATCTGAGTGGCAGATTTCAAGAGATTGGTTTGTCTGCTAAAATAAGAAGCATAGGTACAAAGACAAGCGGTACCGAGGCTCAAGGAGAAGAAAGCCTGTCCCAAAGCCTCCAGCATCACGTTCTCATCCACTTTTGAAAAATCAGGCTTCAACAGAAACTCTATACCCTTGAATGCACCAGGCAGAGAACAAGACGAGATGACCAAAACAATCAGTAAGACAAAAAGCATTGGCATCAATATTTTGGAAGCTTTCTCTATACCATTGCGCACACCTTTGACTACCACACAATGGGTAATCAAGATAAAAGCAATCGTCCAAAAAGTCGGTTTGATGGGATCAGAAGAGAATTCTACGAAATATTGCTTTACATAACTGACATCTCCATGAATACCTCCCAACAACGAAGCATAAAGATACTGCATGCACCATCCTGCCACTACCGCATAAAAACCCAGGATAATCATGGACGTAACAACTCCCATGACACCTAATATTCCCCAAGGTTTTCCATTTGAAAGATTATGATAAGAACGCGCTGCATTAGCAGCAGAATGACGTCCGATAATAAATTCACCTACCATACCAGGAATACCCAGCATGAAGATACATACCAAGTAAATAAGAATGAAAGCAGCACCTCCATTCTGTCCAGTCATATAGGGAAAACGCCAGACATTTCCCAAACCTACTGCTGAACCAGCAGTAGCCAGAATGACTCCCAGCTTGGAGCCAAAACTTCCTCTATTTTCCATTTCGAAAGAATTCTAATAAGTACTCCATATTCATCATGGTAAAGTACTCATGGGTTATTAATTACAAGATTCCGTCCAGGATTCCCAATTGATTCAGGAACACCAAGAGAATCAGAATAGGACAAACGAACCGCACCAAAAACAGATAAATACCAAAAAGATTTCCCTTTAAGGTTCCCCAATTGGTAAACTCATCCTTCACTAACTTCTTCGGTACATGCCATCCGATAAACAAGCAGGTAAGGAAACCGGCTATAGGCAAGAAGATCTGTCCTGTAACAAAGTCAAACCAATCAAACAAGGTTTTACCCAAGAAGGTCAATGAATCTGTAGCACCCAAAGAGAGCGAACAGAAAGCACCGATAATTGCACAGGAAACCGTAACGATAATTGCTCCTTTCTTGCGGTCTATCTTCAGTTCTTCATAGAAGAAAGAAGTATTCACCTCATGCAATGACATCAGCGAAGTAAGTGCAGCCAATGACAAAAGTATATAGAACAACAAGGAAACAAGCCATCCCAGAACAGGAATAGAAGCAAAAGCCTCATTGAATACATTCGGCAAAGTGATGAAAATCAAAGAAGGACCACTATCTGGAGATACACCTACCGAGAACGCTGCAGGGAAAATCATCAGACCGGCAAGAATCGCGACCAGAAAATCGATGAGCGAGATCTGCAATGCCGATTTGAAGAGATTGGTTTGTCTGCTAAAATAGGATGCGTATGTACAGATACAGCCCATACCTATACTTAAGGAATAGAAAGACTGTCCTAAAGCACCTAAGAAAACGCCTCTATCTACCTTTCCAAAGTCTGGTTTCAAAAGAAACTCAACACCTTTTCCTGCATCTGGCAAGAGACAAGCAGCTGCCACGATGATCAGCAAAAGGATAAACAGGATAGGCATCATGATCTTAGATGCTTTTTCTATACCGCCTCTCACTCCATGAATAATCACGAAATGACAAATCAGAAAAATTACCACCGTCCACATGACAGGCCGGATTGGATCTGAAGAGAAATCCTTGAAGTAATTAGCCACAAAAGCTGGATCACCATGCAATTCTCCCATGACGCTGGCATAGACATATTGCAAGCACCAACCAGATACAACTGCATAATAACCCGTGATCAGGAATCCAGTAAGCACCTCCAGATATCCGATCCATTTCCATGAATTACCATTGGCCACTTTGGTATAAGCACGAGCCGTATTGGATGCTCCATGACGACCGATGATAAATTCGGATATCATACAAGGAATACCCAACAGGAGTACACAACCAATATATACCAAAATAAAGGCGGCACCACCTTCCTGCCCAGCCATGTAAGGGAAACGCCATACATTACCAAGTCCAACAGCACCACCAGCCGTAGCAAGTATCAAACCAATCTTGCTACCAAAACTTCCTCTACTATTTTCTGTCATTTGAAATACTTTCTCTTTATACGAGTGCAAAATTATAAAATAATTCGCATTTAAACGTATAAATCGAAAGTAAATATCTCAAATTAGTTCACTTTTTGCAATTTTATGCCTTTTCAGATACTTTTTTATTACTTTTATTCCGAAAAAGCGACAGAAACCGTACCCCTTAACGATATTCTTCTGGTAGAGTATTGCGCCAAACCACAAAAGGGAAATTCAATAAATGTGAATTATAGAAGCGCTTATCACCAGTCACCTCCATTCCGATGAAATCCGGTTTCTCGTAGGCTTCGTTTTCATCACTAAGTTCTACCTCAGCCATGACAAGGCCTTGGTTGTCTCCATAGAACTCATCCACTTCAAAGGTATGCTTACCACTCTTCACCAGATAGCGACGTTTATCGATGACACCGCCCTTGCAAAGTTGCAAGAGATGTTGAGCCTCATCCATGGTGATTTCCTTTTCAAACTCATAACGCGTCATTCCTCCATTTACAGACCTACCTTTGATTGTAAGATAAGCCTTATCATCACGCGTACGTACCCTCACCGTAGCTCCATCAGCAGGAATATAGCCCTGCTGAATATGGCTATTAGAAAAGGCGGCGCTTTTATATGCGTCGCCCTTCTTTACGAGGAATTTTCTTTCAATTTCTAATCCACTCATAGTTTCCATATTAGAAACAGGAAATCACAGATAAAGATAACTTCCCATTTCTGGTTCATAAATTATGCGATAGAAGATGCATAAATAGCGAAGATAATAGCCAAAGCTATCAACACACCAAATATCCACTTGATGACTTTCTCACCTTTCGCAGCCTGCTTCTTCTCATAAGCAGCATGCTTTGCTCTTCTTAAGTCTTTATTACTACTCATAGTCTTTTAATATTAGGTTATTATTACTATTCTTCATTCTCGGAAGGGAACTCCATCAGGTATGCCTTGATAAATCCATCTATCTTACCATCCATTACACCATCAACATCCGATGTCTGATAATTGGTACGATGGTCTTTCACACGACGGTCATCGAAGACATAGCTTCGAATCTGACTTCCCCACTCGATCTTTTTCTTACCGGCCTCTATCTTAGCCTTAGCTTCGAGACGTTTCTTCATGGCACGGTCGTAGAGTTGACTCTTCAAAAGCAACAATGCCTTGGCACGGTTCTTCGGCTGGTCACGCGTCTCAGTATTTTCGATAAGGATTTCCTCTTCCTCACCCGTATCAGGATCCGTGTACCAATATCTCAATCGGACACCAGACTCTACCTTGTTGACATTCTGACCACCCGCTCCACTGGAACGGAATGTATCCCAAGACAACTTGGCTGGATCTACAAACACTTCGATGGTATCATCAACCAGTGGGGTAACGAAGACACTGGCAAAACTGGTCATACGCTTACCCTGAGCATTGAAAGGAGATACACGCACCAGACGGTGCACACCATTCTCACTCTTCAAGTAGCCGTATGCAAACTCGCCACCCTCAATCGTCATGGTGACGCTCTTGATACCAGCCTCATCACCTTCCTGCATGTCGGTAATGGTCACCTTATATCCATGAGCCTCAGCCCAGCGCATATACATACGCATCAACATCGAAGCCCAATCCTGACTCTCCGTACCACCGGCACCAGAATTGATCTTGAGTACACAGTCCATAGGGTCCTCCTTCTGGCGAAGCATATTCTTCAATTCCAAATCTTCTATCGCCTTGATAGCCTTGTCATAGTCAGTATCCACTTCCTCCTCGGTCACCATCTCATCTTTATAGAAGTCGAAAGCAAGTTGCAGTTCGTCAGCATAGAGACGTACTTGCTTATAGCCATCCAGCCATTTCTGGATGCCTTTTACTTTCTTCATCTGCTCCTGAGCATATTTAGGATCTTCCCAAAAGTCAGGAGCCTGAGTGCGGAGCTGTTCCTCCTCAAATTCTACTTTTTTCTGGTCTATATTCAGATAACGATGGAGAGCGTCAGCACGATCCATCACATCTTTCAACTGGTCAGCTGTTATCATTTTTATTACCTTATCCTTTAAATAACTTCCTGTTTCTTTTTCCGATACCTTACATGAAGTTACTCTTCATACATCTTGTCTATCTCTGCCTTATAGTTCTTATTGATAACTGGTCGGCGAATCTTCAGCGTATTGGTCAACTCTCCTGCTTCCATAGAGAAATGGTGAGGCAAGAGCGTAATACGTTTGATCTGCTCATAATAAGCCAAATGCTGCTGAAGGATCTTGACGCGCTCCATCAACATCTTCTGTACCTTCTCGCTGGCACAAAGTTCTTCTCTTCCAGAGAAAGGAATATGATGTTCACGAGCCCAGTCTTCTACCAATCGGAACTCCGGCACAACCAAGGCTGAAACGAACTTACGCTGGTCTGCAATCACGGCTACCTGATCGATGAATTTATCCACCAAGAGCAGAGATTCTACCTGTTGAGGAGCAATATACTTACCATTCGAAGTCTTAAAGAGATCCTTGATTCGTTCAGTCAGGTACAACTCTCCGTCCTTCATATAGCCGGCATCACCTGTATGGAAGAAACCTTCCTCGTCAAACGCATTCGCATTTGTCGTATCACGATGGTAGTAGCCCTTGGTAATAGTAGGACCTTTCAACAAGACCTCATTGTCTTCACCTATCTTAATCTGAATATTAGAGATAGGACGACCTACGGAACCAATGGTGAATTTCTTATCCAGATGAACACAGGAAACCGTAGCAAGACTTTCGGTCAAGCCATAACCTACCACCATTCCGATACCAACAGAAAGGATGAATTCCTCAACTTCAGGACTCACGTAAGCACCAGCAGTAGGGAAAATATTAGGATTCTCCAAGCCCAACTGCTTGCGCACCATGCTCAAGACAGTCTTATTGACTACCTTATATTCAAGTTCAAGTGTCAAAGGAGGACGCTTACCATTGGCAAGATATTCCACATTACGCTTGCGGCCAACAGCCAAAGCGTGATTAAACAGTTTCTTTTTGAACGAAGGAGCCTCATCCATCTTAGCCTTCACGGCAATATACACTTTCTCCCAGAATCGAGGCACACTACACATACAAGTAGGATGAACCTCACGCATACTTTCCTGTATCTCATGAGGGTAAGTGTTGATAAAAAGGCGTGCACCTTCACTCAGACAGAGGTAAGACCAAGCACGCTCGAAGATATGTGTGAATGGCAGAAAGTCGATGACACGGTCCTTCTCGGTGACAGGGACACACTCATCATTTGCCTTCAAGGCAGCATGATACTGTCCGTATGTAAGCATCACTCCCTTGCTATCACCAGTAGTACCACTGGTATAGAGGATATCAGCCAAATCATCCATATTGGCCTGCTTATAAAGTTCCTCCACTTCAGTCTGGCGAGGAAGATTCTCACCCAACTTGATGAAATCCTTGAAATATAAAGCTGCGGGATCATGAGTACTGATACGTACACTGGAATCAAAGATAACGATGCGTTCCAAAGATGGACAAAGCGCAAAAACACGATGGGCCTTGTCATACTGTTCCTGTTCACCTACGAAGAGGATACGCACTTGGGCATCGTTGACCATATATTGAATTTGTTGCTCACTACTCGTCGCGTAAAAAGGAATAGCACAAACTCTCACTCCGTATGCTCCAAAATCAGTATATAGATAATGTACACAGTTCTGTGAGAACACGGCAATCTTGTCCTGAGGCTTCAAGTTCAGGTTGAGCAATGCGTTGCTAACTTGTTTCACTCTCAGAGAGAACTGATTCCACGAAACAGTTTGCCATTGTTCACCGCCAAACTTCTTAAAAGTAAGCGCTGGTTTATCACCGTACTTTTTAGCCAAGTCGTGAATCAGTACTGAAAGATGACTATTGATTTGCATAAGCTTTTGTTATTTATATGGGTGCAAAGATACGGCAAATAGAGGACAAAACAAAATAAAAATGGCATTTTTTCCATTTTGTCTGCTCTTTTTTTCGTAACTTTGCCACAGAATTCAAAAACGAGGGAGATTATGATGACACAAGAACAATTCACCAATGATGCCGTTGAGCTGCTGAAGAAGCTCATCGCCACCCCATCTGTAAGCCGTAATGAAAAGGATGCTGCAGATATCATGGAACAGACGATCCGCAGTTATGGTTTTGAACCTCAGAGGGAAGCCAACAATATTTGGGTGATTGACCCGCACTTTGATGAAAGCAAACCTACTTTGCTGCTCAATGCACATATTGACACGGTAAAACCTGTAGACTCATGGCAGCGCCACCCCTATGCTCCTACCATAGAAGGCGACCTTCTTTATGGTCTGGGCAGCAACGACTGCGGAGGCGGACTATGCTCACTACTACAGATATTCAAAATGCTTACAGAGAAGCCACAGAGCTATAACCTTATTTATCTGGCTTCTGCTGAAGAGGAAGTATCGGGCAAAGATGGTATCAGCCGTGCTCTACCGCTATTGCCTAAGATAGACCTCGCCATCGTTGGCGAACCAACTGGCATGAATCCTGCTGTGGCAGAAAAGGGTTTAATGGTCTTAGATGTCATCGCTCATGGCAAGAGCGGTCATGCTGCCCGTAACGAGGGAGTAAACGCCATCTACGAGGCGCTGGATGATATGCGTTGGATTCGTGATTACAAGTTTGAGAAAGTAAGCGAGTTCTTAGGTCCTACCAAAATGACATTAACGGTAGTGAATGCAGGTACTCAGCACAATGTGATACCAGACAAGTGTACGATGCTGGTAGATATCCGCACCAATGAATTTTATGACAATGAGGAGGTCTATCATTTTATCTGCCAGCACTTGAAGAGTGAAGTAAAGGCTCACAGTTTCCGTTTGAAATCATCCCGTATTGATCCTGGACATCCTCTTATTAAGAAATGTGTAGCCATGGGAATGAAGCCTTTCGGTAGTCCTACCCTTAGCGACCAGGCTCTGATGCCATTTCCTTCCTTCAAATTGGGACCAGGAGAGTCTTCCCGCTCCCATTCCGCAGATGAGTTTATCAGAATAAGCGAAATAGCTGATGCTATTGCCAAATACAAAGAGCTCTTAGATGGCGCTGCCATCTAAGAGCTCTGCTCGATTCATCTATATTATATGTTTACCTGCAGAATTACTTCACTACCTGTTCAGTAGAGGCATTCTTGCCATTGATAGCAGTACCAGGAGTACCATCGTTGATAAAGAACTTAGCATTGAGGTATGCTGTAGGAATCATTGCCTTATACCATCCTGTCTTACCATTATGAGAAGCAGAAGCATCGTAAGTCATCTTTACACCTGGCCATGCGGTAGAAGATGTTTTACCATTATAGAAGTAGCAATAAACATTCTCCCAGTTGGAAGCGTTGTCATAATAAACATACTTAGGATCAACGATCTCATCTTCATGTACCTTGGTCACAGTAGTGCTGTATGTTCCGTCAACATAGTAGCCGTGGTTGACAAACTCCACGTCAGCAGTTATCTTATTT
>ERZ1034920.79-NODE-79-length-71636-cov-19.205348_pt1 | contig 71636 bp, 54 predicted proteins | sample MGYA00520688_ERZ1034920 | MGnify/ENA primary metagenome ERZ1034920 (study PRJEB33766, sample SAMN09781785) | gut metagenome | biome: gut microbiome | host: Homo sapiens | place: Madagascar | study: EMG produced TPA metagenomics assembly of the PRJNA485056 data set... | reverse complement strand
GGGAGTAAATTCCACCACCAAATGTGGTGGTGGAATTTAAAATTTCATTTTTGGGCTGTGGCAAAAAAGAAAAAAATGTGATGACAAAGCACTGCCTCTATGCTACAATCAACTCAAAGCATTATATTTCTGTAAGCGGCACCACATGACAGTTTTTTACAGGTGCACACCACTTTGAAGAGGGCAGACCACTTCGCATCATTCTACAAAGGACATGGAAGTTTTCGATGCTTTAATTACCCATCAACAGCAGGAAAATTGAAATGCCGTATGTAGACAGAATGCAGAAAATGCAGTCAGAAGGCGGATGAACTGTATACAGTGCGTAAATATTAAAGAAGGACAGCACATGTATATCTTGTAAACTGTACCACTGTACCCTCATTGGCACCAAATTTTTCCTGCTCACACAAAAGAACAGGAGGAGAAGGATTGAGCGCAAAAGACTCAATGGCAAAGGAATACTTTACTGACAATGCCAGGTTTGCTGACCTGTGCAACAATATACTGTATGGAGGAAGAGAGGTCATCCTGCCGGAAAACCTTAAGGAAAGGGATACCACGGAGGTGCTGACCGCACTGGGGCTTGATAAAAAGACCATAGCGGTGCAGAAGCTTAGGGACATCTTCAAAAATGCCAGCATTAAATATACCGGCAAATCATACGTTGTACTGATAGGAGTAGAAAATCAGTCGGATATACACTATTCCATTCCGGTAAAAAACATGTTTTATGATGTCATGGCATATGGCAATCAGGTAAAGGAAACAGCCAAAAAGCACCGCAGGGATAGGGATACTACAACATCGGATGAATTTCTCTCGGGATTTACGAAAGAGGATAAGCTGGTTCCAGTAATTACGATTACAGTGTATCTCGGGACAAAGGAATGGGATGGACCAAGGAGGCTGTCAGATATGTTTGGTGATGTGGACGAGGAGCTTCTGCCATTCATACCGGATTATAGGATTAATCTGCTGGCTCCGAGGGAGATAACAGACTTTACAGGATTCAGGACATCAATCAGGCAGCTTTTCGAGGTACTGCAGAATGCGTATGATAAGGGAAAAATGCAGGAAGTGCTGCAGAACGATAAAAAGTTTAGCAATGTGGACAGAGAAACAGTAGAGGCAATCAACCTGTTTGCAGGAACGGATATAGACATAGATGAGAAAGAAGAGGTGATTGATATGTGTAAGGCGTGGGAAGAACAGAAAAATGAAGGCAGAGAATTAGGCAGAGAAGAAGGTCGGGAATTAGGTCGAGAAGAAGGCAGAGAATTAGGTCGAGAAGAAGGCAGAATTCGTCAGGCAAAAATAACAGCCTTGAAACTTCAGAAAAAAGGTCACTCAATAGAAGATATAGCTGAATGTGTGGATTTTGATGAGGAAACTGTAAAAAAATGGCTTGTGAGCTAATATTGTAGTGAAATGTAAATTAGAGGAAGCAATCTTTGGGTGAGAACTCGGAGGTTGCTTCCTCTTTTGCTGACAGTAGGATGGGGCTTCATTCTCTACGAACGGCTGGCGAATATACTCTCGGGTGAGCGAATAGCGAAGCTGCTTAGATACTGTTGAATTATGCACACGATACACGGAAATGCTCTGCCACTGGGATGTAATATATCGTTGCTGTTCAAACGCAAGCTTGACACCACGCTGTCAAGCTATGCGCCAATAAGTCAACTATTGTCAGATTACAGCCCCTGCCTCGTAGAGGCAATTTTAATGGACTGTAATCGTTACTGGTCACACTGCTGGTGTGAGCAGTAATGGGCAAGGAGAACCGCGCCATGGACGGCGCGGTTCGACGGTTTCGTCAAGCATAGAAAATCTAAAAGCATAATTCCTACAGTATCTTGGCAGTGTAGCGTAGCTTTCACGAGAGTGTATGCGTTAGCCGGTCACATGGGATGAAGCCCCTCACACTGTGCCAAAATACAGCCTGGAGTATAGTTTTTTGAAAAAATATTTTTTAATTGCAATAAATCGGTTAAAATTTGGTCAAAATTGCTAAAAAAGGCGAAAAAAATTATACAACAATGATACTATTGTACTAGAAAACAACTTGCATTATGCTTTGATTTATGGTACAATGAGCGCATACAAACCAAAGAGATGCTGATAGGGCACAGCTCTTTGCACAAAAACCATGTTATAATGAAAAGGAGAAAAGAACTATGGTAAAGAATGTATTTAAAAAGTTAGGAAAGAAACAGAAGAACAACAAAGGTTTCTCTCTTGTAGAGCTTATTGTTGTAATCGCCATCATGGCAGTACTTGTAGGCGTGCTTGCTCCACAGCTTATCAAGTATGTTGAGAAGTCTAGAGAGGCTACAGATATTCAGACATGTGATAATATTGCTACGGCTTTAAAGACATATTATGCAGACGAAGAGGTTGCGGCTTCGGCTACTGCTACTAAGGTTACTGTTACATTGAGTAAGTCAGAGTTAGGAACAGGTGCTGATGCGGCTGTTAAAGATGCTGGATTAACAAAAGCGAAAATTAAAGGCACAAAGTGGACTGGTGATACTATAAAAATTGAATATGATAAGGCAGACGGAACTATTACATATACAGGAGATTCTCCATATTATCATTCAGAAAATGATCAATTCAAAAAGGGTCCTAAAACAAAAACACCATAATATATAAAGAGGCTTTTTAACAATGACCACAGAACTGATACCCATCTACATCTTAATATTTGCATTCGGTATAGTTATAGGCAGCTTCCTAAATGTCTGTATCTACCGTATACCGCAGCATGAGACAGTGGTGACCGAAAGGTCCCACTGCATGAGATGCGGGTATCAGCTCGCATGGTACGATATGGTGCCGGTTTTCAGCTGGCTGTTTCTTCGTGGCAGATGCCGCAAGTGCAAAGAACCGATATCACCTCAATACCCTATTATTGAGGCGTTAAACGGTATATTATACATAGTAGTTTTTGCAGTAAATGGACTTGAGCTTACGAGTATCATCTACTGCTTTCTTACATCTGCACTCATAGTTCTGAGTGTGATAGACTGGAGAACATATGAAATTCCATTAGGAATCAATATATTTATACTGGTGCTTGGAATCCTGCATGTGTTTTTAGACCATGATAACTGGTCTGAATATGTGATAGGATTCTTTTGTGTCAGTTTATTCCTTGAAATCCTTCTTCTTGTAAGTGGAGGAAGAGCCATAGGTGGCGGAGACGTCAAGCTCATGGCATGTGCCGGCCTTGCGATAGGCTGGCAAAATATTACATTAGCATTTTTCTTAGGATGCATCATCGGTTCCGTGATACATCTGATTCGTATGAAAGTAACAAACGCAGGCAACAGGCTTGCAATGGGACCGTACTTGGCAGCCGGAATATTTATTTCGATGCTATGGGGTGAGAAAATGATAACGGCATATTTGACACTCGCAGGCTTTTGAAAAGTGTGTTATAATAAAGCGTGCTTGACACAAACGCAGGCGATATGACTTACGGTGAGATAAAAGCAGAGTAAAGCACAGATATACCGAAATTTATATAGAAAGTTTGTAACTGTTCAGTACAGTTATGAAAGTTTTACAGACGTATACAGTGTAAAACAAAGATAAACATGGAGGATTAGGTTATGGCAAACAGGGTACTCGGCATTGAAATAGGGGAGAACCTTACCAGAGTAGTTGAGATTGATTACAAAGCAAAAAATCCCAAGATTTACAATATGTTCGGCTTTCCGACACCACCGGGGATGATTAATGATGGAGTGGTACAGCTGGATGGGATGTTTCGTTCTATCTTATACAGTAAGCTGAAGGAAAAGAAGATTGCCACAAAAAAAGCTGTTTTTGTTTTAAATTCTGCGCGTATAGCAAGCAGAGATATTGAGCTTCCGCTTGTTAAGGAAAAACAGCTTAAGGAAATGATTGCAATGAATGCATCGGATTATTTTCCGGTGGATTTGAGCCAGTACAAGCTGGTACATCAGATTATAGAGAAGATTGACAGACCGGAAGAAAAGAAATTACGTCTTTCGGTTATTGCTGTGCCTAATGATCTTATTTTGTCGTATGGTGCTCTTGCAGCTGATTGCAGGCTGCAGCTTGTAGCACTTGACTATAGTGGAAATGCCATCAAGCAGCTCATGAGAAGAGAGATTCCCGGAGATGTGAAGGTGACTGTCAAGGTGGATGAGGTTTCTACCACACTGACTGTAATGGATGGAAGCATGGTAAAGCTGCAGCGCAATGTCAACTATGGACTTGCTGATGCTATAGAGGAGATTCAGGATAGTGAGCTCTTTGGAGAGTATCTGTCATTTACCGATGCAGTTGATGTGGCACGCAGAAAGACCTGCCTTGCAATAAGGCCTGATGGCACAGTACCTGATGAGCCGGCGGGCGGCGGCATGGATCCTATGGGGCATGAGATTGATTCGGAGCGCTTTAAGAAGCTTCGCCTGAATGTGTCATACGCACTTTCCAATCTGATAAGCAGTCTCGGACGAGTGATAGACTACTATCAGTCGAGAAACTCTGATACTCCTATCGAGAGAATTTTCCTCATTGGCTTAGGTGCCGATTTCAGCGGCCTCTCAAAGCTTTTGACCAATGAACTGAATGTTAAGGTGGTTCCGCTCCAGCAGTTTGACGGTATACATGTGGCAAAGAGTATAAACCTCGCAGAGGCAAAGCTGGCAGAGTATTTCAACTGTGTTGGATGTTCACTGAATCCGCTTGACATATTAGACAGTAAGAAAAACAAGGGAATCGGTGCTCCAATTATGGCAGGAACAGCTGCCGGTGCTATGCCATCCGGCGGTGCACAGGCAGGGATGCAGGGAAATCCACCTATCGGTCCTGATGGGAAGCCTCTTCCGGTACCGGCAGGGGAGAAAGCCGAAAAGCCTGTTTCTTTTGCGGTGCAGCTTCTCATTTTTGGATTGTGTGTGGTAGTTGCAGTTGGTATTACGGCATATAGCATTTTTTCAAATCTTGTTTTAACTTCAGACAATATGACGCTTAAAGCACGTGTTTCTGATTTGTCATATGCACAGAATATATATGATGTGTACAACCAGACCAAGAAGGACTATGACTGGACCAAGATTCTTGAGAGTGCCTCATCCAACAAGAATGATGAGATAACGGGCTTTGTTGATGAGCTGGAGCAGAAGCTTCCGTCAGAGGCCAAGCTTGTGAATATGTCTGTTACGACTGATGGTGTTTCGATGACCATCAAGACAGGCAGCAAGGATATAGCGGCTGATGTAATTGCACAGCTTCGTACATTTGAGAGTATCATGGTATCCAATGTGTCAACCATCACAGAGGAGGTTGATGAGACTGGTGCTTCAAAGGTTCAGTTCACAGTGGATTGTGCATATGTAAAGGCAGATGACAGTGCGGCTTCTGAATCGGCTGATGGCACAGGCAGTGAGTCTGCTGATACATCACAGGATGCAGCATCACAGACACAGACGGATAGCAATTCATCATCAGATACAGACAGTACAAATCAGTAGGGGGTGTTAGGATGTCAACGAGAGATAAAAAGTTACTTATTATATTAGCGGGTGTTGCCATTTTAGCACTGACATATTTTTTGATTTTTATTCCACAGTCCAATAAGAGGGATTCACTCAAGAGCGAAAATATGAATCTGAAATCACAGTACAATCAGCTTTCAGCCCTTGCGGCAAAGGCGGATGACTACACAAAGAAGACAAAGGATATGTCTGATGCCATGCAGCAGGTATATGACAATTTCCCTTCATATTTACAGATTGAAAACGGCATCATGGATGCGGTTGCTATTGAGAAATCTACCAATACAAATATTACAGAGCTTACAGTCGGTTCACCGACAGCTATTGATGTGAATAATCCGACAGGTGAAGCCGGTACAGATTCATCGTCAGGAAGCAGTTCAGACAGCAGCACCACGGATAGCAGTAATGCAGACAATTCGCAGAGCTCTCAGACCGCTGATGGCAACAGCTCACAGTCACAGACAGGCGACGGCAGTGCAGCTGATGGCAGCACATCATCAAGCTCTGCAAAGTCTACGGTTACAGGCTATCAGCTTTATGATGTCAGCACAGTTATGGCATTCAAGACAGAGTATCATGGGCTTAAGGCTATGCTCGGCGAGGTGATTGGTTCGTCACAGAAGAAGACCATCAGCACACTTAATGTGAGCTTTGATGATTCGACAGGCAAGCTGACAGGTGAGATGCTTGTGGATTCATATTTCCTGTATGGACTTGATAAGCCATATGAGGCACCATACATACCTGCAGTACCACATGGTACAAATAATCTGTTTGGTACAACAAACTAACTGATTAATCATAAATATTAAGTGTTAGATTATTGAGTTATGAGATAACAAAATACAAGAGGGGAGGAAGCAGATTTGAGAAAGCTAAAAAACGATGATCGAGGAGTAACACTTGTGGAGATTATTGTGTCGATTGCTATTCTCGCAATAATCGTGCTTCCTTTTTTGAATGCATTTGTCACAGCTACAAAGACCAATGTAAAGGCAAAAAACGAGATGAATGCTACACATCTGGCGACAAACATTATGGAGGGCATTGAGAAGAACTCCATGAAGACACTGGCATATCAGTTTAACTATCCGTCGGAGGGCTTTGATGTGGCGGACGGCTTTAATATATCAGATGGAAGCAGTGCATGTGAGCTTCTTAAGAAATCAGATAAGTTTGATAATGTAAAGAGGCTTGAGGATATCAGTGCTGAGATTGTAAACAAGGACGATGTCATCACAAGCTGTATCCACAAGACTGATGCATCAGCCAAAATAGGCGATACATCGCTTTGGGATTTCAGGGAGTCGGATGCGCACAAGTATTATTTCTATATGTCAGGCGTGCAGTCAGGCACAAAGAAATACAATGCTCTTGTGACAGTGGATGCAAAATCGGACGCAGAGTCGGACAATAAGGTTAAAAAGTACAACATGGACGAGGTAGCGGATATGTCGGCCATGGATGCAAACTTTGACTGCATGAGTGCAGACAAGTATTCTGCTACAAATATTATAGCTGCATTTAATAATATGCCGGGTGTAGGCGGCATCACTCAGCAGGATATCAAAAGAACTATCACCATAGATATAGAAAAGTATGGAGCTGAGAGCAATAAGGCTACCAAGGTTACGGTGTCGTATTCATATTCTATCAATAAGAATGGAGTAAGAAAGACTTTTCCGGATCCGAATAGTGCACTGAAGGATGATTATACCATGGTGATTTACGACAATTCTTCAGATACTGTGAACCATAATCTGAGAAATGTCTATCTGTTTTACAATCCATGGTACACATCTACAGGAGCACTTTACAATACCTGCAACGATGTCATTATAATCAATAATAAGGGCAAGCTGGACTGCACGGTAAATATTGTAAAGCAAAAGACTATATCGGATCAGTCAGAGCTGAGCACGAAGGAGAGTACATATAAGGCATATGTGAAGGTAAGTGAGCCGGGAAATCGTACAGGTCATGCTTATACTCATATAGCCACCAATCTGAATGTAAATATGGGAGCACCGGATAATCCACTACAGCCCGATCAAGCTATATATGGCTTTAATAACAATGTAATTCAGAATGATGTAAAGGCAATTGTCGATATAAAGAATCTGACAAAAAGCAATGCATCTGAAAGGCTGTATGATGTGAAGGTGGCTGTATACGATAGCAAGGCTTCACTGGATGATATATTTAATGATAAAGACCCGGTTGTTACGATGACCGGAAGCATGGGGTATTAATTATGAAGCGTAATGATAACCGTGGTGCTTCCTTTGTGATGGTTGTAGTTGCAATGGCTATAGTGGCTGTTTTAGCTGTGACTGTGCTGTGGATAGCACTTATGAACCTCCAGATGAAGGTGACGGACGAAAAAAATACAGATAACTTTTACTCGGCAGAGGGAGTGCTGGATCAGATATGCACCGGTCTGCAGGGAGATATTTCCAAGGCTTACTCAGCAGGATATACAAAGGTTATGGAGAATTACTCTGACAGCAGCATAAATGAGGCCGGCAGACAGAGCAACTTTGCGCAGGAGTATCTGAAGAGTTTAAAGACCAGCCTGGAGTATGACAGTACAGGTATGACGTTTAATATGGGAAAGCTCATACAATATGTAGACCCTAAGCTTCTCGAGAATAAAGTCAATCAGCCACATGCTATTATCAAATCGACCAATGCCGATGTAAACGGCAATGGACAGCTCAAGGTGTACCAAAACCGTGTCGTGTTGAACGGACTAAGGGTAGAGTATACCGATGAAAAGGGATTTAAATCAATAATAGAAACAGATATTTCTCTGGGAGTTCCATCCATGAGCTTTACAGCATCGGGAGGAGTTCCGGAGCTTTTTACATATTCTCTTGTCGGAAATGAAGGCCTGAAAATTACATCAGGACTTAATAAAGTAAATCTATCCGGCAATATCTATGCCGGCTGTGAAAATGCGGCAGACACAGGAACTTCTACTACGAGTGTTACCATTCCAAACAATGCCACACTTGATGTAAAGGATACCAGCTATATGATTGCAGAGGGCGATATAGAGGTGGGAGACTTTGCCGGAAAAGATACTGCTACGATAAAAAAGAACATGGCGGGGGTACACAATAATAGTACACTTTCTGTTGATTCACAGTGTCAGCTGTGGACAAGCAACATAAATGTAAATGGTGCAGCAGTTAAGCTGGATGGCATGACATATGTGGCAGATGACATGACCTTAAAGGGTACAGGCTCAAAGGTCACACTTGGAAAGAATAATAGGAATAACAATGCGAAGTACGTCGGCTTCGGCAATGGAGGCGCTGACAAGGAAAATCCTGTCGCAGGCGATAGCTCTGCTATTATCATAAACGGCAGGGAGGCATCTCTTGATATGTCAAATATCAGGGAGCTTATGTTAGCAGGAACCGCATATATCAATACCCAGGCTATTGTAAACTCAAGTGGTGTGGGTACACAAAACAGCAATGTGGCTATGGGTGAGTCAATCTCTGTAAAGGGTGACCAGATAGCATATCTTGTGCCGCCTGAGTGTATAGGCACAAATGGAGATGGTGCGGATGCCAAATCACTTTACAACAAGAATCCACTCTCCTATAAGGAGTACAAGGATATTACTGCAACCGGACAGGATCAGACAAAGTATACTGAAGTTAATACCAATGTGGTCAGCACAAAGACAGGCAAGGCGCTCTCGGCATATCTGCCGGAGGGCAGGACAATCGATAAGTGTATAAAGAAAGTCTTTGTTCCTTCTACTGATAATAGTGATGATGGACTTGTATACTATTATGTCAATCTGCCAACGAATAAGGCTGCTGAGTATTACAGTGACTATTTTGGTGCAGACAGTGACAAGCTCAATAGATACACTAAGTTCTATACTGACAGCATACAGGTAAATGAGGCTGCAAGCATCTATACTGCCGGCAATTACAGCATCTACGATGGCAGCAATTTAAGCCTTTTGAAGGGGATAGCTGATGGTGTAGACATGGATGCACAGTCAGATGCCTTACAGCGCACATATACTGCATTAAATTCAAAGCTTTTGACGAATTATGCGGATTTACCGACAAATGCAGCAAGTGTTTCGCTTTTTACAAATATAGTTAACAATACCAATTTGCTGAAAATAGTGCCAAATTCCGGTAATAAACATATATTTGAGACTGAGTATCAGGGAAAAACGTATCAGGCAATTGTCAAAAACGGTAACTACACCTATGATGCAAATGACAAATCACACAATGTGGATATAATTGTTGCTACGGGAGATGTGACACTGAATGCTGACTTTACAGGTACCATAATTGCAAAGGGCAGGATAATCGTAAACAAAGACCAGTGCGAGATTGATAATGGTACACAGGAGGTATTTAAGGCATTGCTTCTTGAAAAGGTAAGTGATGCAGACGATGCACTGCACCTGTATGATGTGTTCATGGATGGTGCCAACTATCTGGGTAATGTTTCTTCTTTTTCAAATAAGAAAGAGGCGGACACAAAAATAGATTATGCTACGCTCATTACATATCAGAACTGGACCAAGGAGTAGAAAACAAGCGGCTTTTAAGGCGCAAAACAGCTGCGAAATATTTATATTTGACATATTTTGACGATATATACAAGGGAGGAATCCAATATGTCTGTAAAAGAAAAAAAGAATAATGGCGGTTTTTCTCTCGTAGAGCTTATAGTAGTGATAGCGATATCTGTCGTACTGATAGGCGCGGCAACCATATCCATTCGCTCAGTCATGGGTGTTGAGGTGAAGCAATGTGCCAGAAATATTGAATCGATAATTAACAAAACAAGAGTTACCTCTATGGGAAAGGACAGCGCAGTTCTTAAGATATACAAGGCATCAGATGGTGCCTACTATTATAAGACGACTATAAATGGTACGGAATCTGATCCAAGTAAAATCGGAAAGAGCAGGATTGATGTATACTATTCCATGAATGATGATTATAGTGGCAAGACACAATTGAACGTCTCTGACAGTATAGAGCTTCAGTTCGACAGAAGCTCAGGTGCACAAAAGCCGGATAGTAACGGCAAGTACTGCAGCCGTATCTGGGTTCAAAAAAACAGCACCGAGAAGGTTATCACGATATACAAGGAAACCGGCAAGGTGGTATGTGAGTAATTTACATAGTTTAATGCAAAATATTTTATTTTGACGCAAGGCTGTTATAAGATTGTATGATGAAATCGGAGAGGAAGATGAACCATGAAGATTTTAAAGCGCATGAATAAATCAAATAATAGGAAAAACAGTGGCTTTACACTTGTTGAGCTTGTCATTGTCATGGCGATAATGGGAATACTCGGACTGGCTGTTACAGGCTTTATAGGTACGAGCACGAAGCAGTATAAGTATGCTACAAAGGACGTAGACTTGCAGTATGAGGCACAGCTGACCATGAATCAGATAGGAGATCTGATAATTGATGCGCAAAAGGGTGTTAAGTATGAGCCTGCTACGGTGGCAGCCCCGGTGGAGGTGGCATCAGCAAACCCTGAGGCAGGTTATATTGCAACTGCATCAGCGGAAGAAGCGTCATCCGAAGAAGCATCATCTGAGCAATCATCATCCGACAGCAAGCTGATAATCTGCAACAATGATTGTACATACAATATCATATACAGATCGTCAGAGCACAAAATCTATCTGCGAAAGGATACACTGGATCCTGCAACTGGTGCGGTGAAGGCTGATGGTCAGGGCAAGGAGTCACTTATGGCAGAAAATGTCACAGGCTTTACACCTGATTTAAGTGAGGCAGAAAGCAAGAACTCTGTCGGAATTGTTGTGGACTTTAAGGCTGGAGACAAGAAGTATACATCAAAACAGAACTTCACTATGCGCAATAAGGTACCGACCGGAGCAGATGTGGAGTATGTGGCACCGACAGAGCCTGAAGGAATAAGGATATATTACAAAGGCAAGGATGTAACCAACGGAACGGTATACTATGAGATGATTAATGATCCAAATAATAATAGATTACAGTTTACGGATAAGATTCTTGGCGGAAAATATGATGCAACAAAAGCTACCTGGTCAGTATCAGCTGAAAATGGAGATGTTGATGATCAGGGCAAAAAAACCGGTGATGTCTATAATATTTTGATCAAGAGTACTACCATAACACAGTTTGAGGTATATGTACAATCTGATGAAAACAAAGACCTTAAGGCAAAGGTAACTGTAAACGTAGCACATCCAATTAATATTCTGCATTGTGATGCAGATAAGCATTTCAATTTAGGACAGACTCATCATTTGGATATTGATGAAAATGAGTTAAGGAGTTCTCCATTAAAAGACAAATATCATGTTAAGGATTTTGTATGGCATATGGAGGTAGAAAGTGTCAGCTCAACAGGTGCAACCGAGTACAAAGGGGATATATCCTTTAAAATGGGTGATGATGGCAAGCTGATTTATGGCACGGAGGGCAATGGTGAGCCTGATGGAATATTTAACTTTAGTTCAAATGAGATTTCCGAAGAACAAGCAAGTGATCCTAAATATAGGAACTATCTTAATTATTATATTGTAGATGGTAATCAAAATAAAGAAATGCATATCACTCTCGGAAAAAATTTTCTTGTCGGAGAAAAGTTAAATATCAGCGTCTGGCTTGGACTTGAGGATATGCCGGAGTTTAAGTCAAATACAGTTACGTTTTATACATATTAAGAAACAGAGTAGTTTTTTACAAAAGGAGCAATCGCAATGAGCAAATTAAGAAAAAAAATAGTGGTTCCAATATCGCTCACACTTACAGGATGTCTCGTTGTGGCAGCTTTTGTGCTGAATGACAGCCTTACAAAGGTCGATGCAAATGTAGCGTTCAATGGAATATCGGATATAGTCAGCTCACATGGCAAGGACAAGCCCTTCAACATAGTGGAGGTGGTGCCTGACAAGAAAATGGCATCCATTGGCTATCTGATTGACGGTCAGGAGCCTGACGATTGGTTTGGAACACTGTCAAAGATGTCTGATAAAGATGGTGCCGGTGTAAAAAACAGGTCTGCCTATATGGAAGGTCTGAAAACAAAGCTTGCACCTATTACTACTGAGCAAAAGGATAACACAAAGCCTCTTTACTATGAGCCGTATGAGGAGAGCTATGTCAGTCAGGGCGATGACTGGACAGAGCTTGCCCTTGTAGATATGGACAGAATAAACAAGGGTACCACCGGTTATAAGATGACAGAGCAGGCGGAGGGAGATTATAAGTTCAATACCGATTACCAGCTTGCAGTAAATGAAGAGGGACTGCCTACAGGTCATTACAGACAAAATGTTGACCATTATGTTTTCATGCAGGGCGAGGATGAGACGGAAGATGGCTCTGATACAGAGAATGAAAATGGCAATCAAATTAAGGCACCCGGCAAAAGAGGCTACTACAGTGTTGCTTTTACTGCGGTCAAATTGCCGGATGGCATGACAAACACTCAGTATCTGGTACCGTCTGATAATTCACAGAAAGCTGATGGAAATACAGACAGTGGTACAGATGGTAACATCGATAGCAGCACAGACAATACGACAGATACAGGCACAGGTGACGATACCGTTGAGAAGCATGTGGTTTATTCTATAAAGAGCGCATATGCCATTTTTTCTGCTGAGAGCATGCAAAACATAGCAAAATATGATCCAAAGGCATATATTTACAGAAAAGACAATTCAGATATCACATCACCATATAAATTTGTTGCAAGAGCTGACCGGATGGCAGGTCTGCCGGATGGCAGTAAGCCGGATTATGAGAAGTATACATACTGTACGGTTGAGATGGAGTATGTGCCTGCAGATAAAATCACTGATGACGAGACCTACTACGAGGTGGACACTCAGGTACCTATTGAGTTTAATTACGATGAGACCGGCGAGTATGGAGCAGTGCTTGATTCACAGAATCCATACGAGAAGATAGATGATGGCACAACGAACAATCAGCCGGCAGGCAAGACCGGCGCAGATGATATTTCAGATGATGCTTCAATAGCTGATTCTGCTACAGAGAATAATGATGGTAACACAGGCAGGGTAATCCTCACCGATACAGACGGATATTTTGATATAGTTAAGGACAGCCAGACATATACCTATGTGGGTAAGGGAAAAGGTGACTATATCATGGAGGCTGATAAAAAAGGCTCGCTTGATTATCCTGTAAATACTACACACATATATTATAAGGGTGGTTTCAAGAACAATAACTGGTTCAGAAACGGTGTATTTAATCAGGAGGGCAAGACAGGCGATGATGATAAGACTGCCAATATGACCTTCAATGTAAAAACTGTCACACCCAAGGAGCTTGAGCAGATAGATGTATCAACAATTGATTTACTCTATCTTTCCGGCTCAAAGTCCATCCTTTCAAAAGATTTAGAAAACAACGCTACAAAATATAATAATGATAATGACATTTCATGGGACAAGGTAAAGCAGATAGTCCAGCGTGTACATCAGAGTGGTATCATGATGCCTGTTATAGTGGATAACGGTATTGTGTGGGCTTCTTCATCTGCAGATTACTCAAGTAATATTAAAAAGCTTGCAGGTCTTTTGAGCTGTAACAATTTCAGCTCCTTGAATTTTACAAAGGACTCTGCTGATAATTTTATTAACTGGAATAATGACATAAAGTATTATACAGTTGACAGTAAAAAACATAAATATGGCTATGTGGTCGGCAACGAATATGTCATTCCACGAAACTATTCTCCTGATACGGATGTGCCGTTTGTTTTAAGAGATGATTTTGCTTCTGCATTTATTGCAAATGAAGATGAAACACAATTTGTCAATGATGCTAAAAATGAGAATTTTGATGAGATAGCAGAGTACATAAACTCAGAGAATACAAGCAGGAAAAAAGAAAATAGTACTCTTGGAAAGGACGAGTATGCGTATTATGACAAGAAGATTTCAAAGGCGATAGTTTTAAGCTATATCATATCGTATGCTGATAAAAGAGACATTATAAATCCGACAGATAGTCTGAACATACTGGATATAGAGCCCGGAACTGTAAAAAATGAGTCTGACGCTTTAAATTATGATAAGCTAAAAAATTGGCTTAGATCAAGGTGCCCGGAGAAAAAAAAGGTTACAATAACAAGGGTTACGAGTGCAGAATTTATTGGAAGAATAGAGGACCTTAATAACTATGACATGATATATATGGGACTTGTAGCCGATAATCTGAATTATAGAGATGGTCATACAGTATATAATGATTGGAAGATGGATGGGCTTAAATACTCAAATGTTGGTGATATTGTTGTTATAAATCCGAAAGATGTGGTAAATTATTGGGGATATGATATGCTCAAGAATGGTCATGCGGGATTGCTGGATACTGATTATATAAATAATGGAGAGGCGCTTAATACTCAGCTTACATTAAGAGGAAATGGAAATAATGCTGATTATTTAACTGCTCCAAACACATATAGAGGTTCAGGCAATGATATTACTAAGCAGAAGGTTTCAGAATTGGAGGATTATATAAAGGCGGGCTTTCCTGTCGTCTTTTCAGATGGCTTTTTCAGCAATGATAGCAAGTATGAAAGTGGAATTAATGAGGATTACATTGATAACTGTTCAAATGTTTTTACTTTTTTAAGTTATGCAAAAGATAAAGACAATGTTCTTAAAGTGGACAACAAGGGAAACTTAAAAAATAAGTCAAATGAGCCAGCGGAGCTTGTTACCTACCTGACTACTGAAAAACCTGAAATATTACTCAAGGAGCAGGAAAAAGTAAAAGATACAGATTATGTTGAGATTAGTAATAATCAGATCACATTGGAATTTTCAATAAACAATGCAGGCGGTGCTGATTCCAAAGCAAGTTTTAATGCACAGCTGTTTTTGGATTCGAATTCCGATGGTAAGTTTTCGACAACCAATGAAGGAATAGCTGCAAATAAGATAAAATTATATTGTGATGGTACTATTGTGAATCCGGTAATGGGTGATGATGGTAAATATATGTATAGTCTGAATGCAGGCAATTATAATTATAAACTGGTCTATGATTTGCCGAATGGCTATGTAGGAGTTATGCCCTGGCAGCTTCGTGTAAGTCAGGCTACAAATAGCTACAGATATGATCAGAAATCTGGATATGTGTATGTCAAAAATTCAAAAGGCAGTCCTACAAAAGTCAAGATTCTTCAGATTAATTCAAAGTTGGAGCATAATGAGGGCTTTAGGGGAAATTTTGATATGCAGGCGCAGAAGAATGATAGCAATACAAAGTTTCATAAATTACTTAGTCAAGTGAAGGATTTTGATCTGGATATAGAAACAGTTCGTTATGACGACGTACCTAAAATGGATGAGGTATGTGATAAACTGCAGACATACGATATGCTTGTGATTGGATTTGGTGATTGTTATGATATTGATAATACAAATAATCATCTCGATAAAATAAAAGCATATATCCAGTCAGGAAAACCGGTATTGTTTGCTCATGATACAACGTCATTTTGTAATAATAAAAATGATAATAAATATAATAATGTCTGGGGATATAAGTTTAACTCTATAATTCGCGATACTGTCGGACTGGACAGGTATGGAATACTGTCAAATGAGTATTTAAAGAAGGGCAATACATTAATAAAGAGTACTGATTCGGATTTTACAAAAGCTGTAGAGACCGCTGAAAAGAATAATACTGATATTGCATATGAGCCAAAATCTGGTAATACAGTTATTGTCAGACAGAATCAGGGATTTACTTATGCGGATTTAAATCAGTATCAGTGGAAAGATAATGGTAGTGATCATGGCGAGTACAGGCTGTATTCAGGGCTTGATAATTATGATGTTGAAGCTAAGACTAATAAGGCAGTCAAGGTTAATTCAGGACAGATTACCACATATCCTTTTAAGATTGCTGACGAAATAAATATAGCTACCACTCATAAGCAGTACTACCAGCTGGATATGAATCAGGATGCTGATGGTGATGGTGAGAGTGATATTGTTGTATGGTATACCTTGTCAAACCAGGGAATTTATGAGCAGTCTCCAAAGGATGTAAGAAATAATTATTATATTTACACAATGGGAAATGTAACATACTCAGGTGTAGGACATTCTGATTTCTCAAATAATGATGATGAATTGAAGCTTTATATAAACACTATGATTGCTGCATATAGTGCAGCGGTTCATGAGCCGTCAATTTATCTTAAGGAGAATGCTGATACCGATTCAAATGACATATCTACATTATATGCAACTATTGATGATGCCATTGAAGAAGATGCAGCTAATAAAGCAGATGCCAGATTAGATGGTGCAGATAGTACGCAGGATGTTTATTTTACGGTAAAGGATTCAAACCTTGTACGTAATCAGATTGATGATAAAACTGTTGTTTATATGGGATTTTATATCGAGGATCCACAAAAAAATCCAAATGATGAAACGATTGGCACCGGAGATGATAAGATTTACTTAAAGAAGGTGGACTGGGATATCTATTCACTGAATAATGATGGAACAGAAAATGTACTGATAAATAACAGTAAAGAAAACAGTCAATTAAATAAGGATCCAAGGAACTTCTTTGAAAATAACAAGACATATAAGGTAAAGGTACCATTGAGTGTTTTACCGGAGGGAGCTAATTCTATAAAGATTTATGCCGTAGGATATAGTAAGATTTATCAGTCACTGGCGAGTGGTGGGGATAAAGAGACCACAACAGCCAAGGCATACAAGACCTTCCAGATACAGCGTGTAGGTCTTGCAGACCTGGATTAGTGTATATAATATATTTCTATATAGCAAGGATCATATGAGCTGAGAATCAGCTCGTATGGTCCTTGTTTTTTTACCGTTTCTTTATACTTTCTTTATTGAATTATCCGCGCTAATTGATAAAATAGATAGTATGCGCACGATTGCGGATATTTTTTTGCATTCGTGTATGGGGGATAATTAACCGGAAAGAAAGGAAACGTTTATGAGTAAAATTTTCAAGAATCTGATTCCATACTGGCGATGGATCATATTAATATTTGTTTTTCTCATTGCTCAGGCTTACTGTGATCTGGCTTTGCCTGCGTACACATCTGACATCATCGATGTGGGTATCCAGGATCATGGCATTGAGCATATCCTGCCAGAGGAGATTACCTCGGAGGATTATCAGATGGCACAGACATTTATGCTGTCTGACGAGAAAGAAAAATTTACGGACTGTTATGAGGCGCAGGATGCTTCAAAATCTGATGACAGTGTGGCAAAATACAAGCTGACAGCTGATTCTGACACACTTGATAAGCTGGATGAGGAGCTTTTGGTTCCTCTTGTCATGGCATATCAGGCTTTTCAGTCGGGGGAGCAGATGGATGTGGATGCATCGGCTATCCCGCAGGGAGTAGCGCTCGATGATACCATGATAAAGCAGATAAGAAGCAAGATGCAGGACAAAATCGATGCGGTGGGTTCATCTACATTAAAGTCCATGGGTGTAGCTTTTGCGACAAAGTGTGACGAGAATGTGGGAATTGATGTGGATGCCAACCAGATTGCTTATCTGTGGAAGGCAGGAGCCAAGATGGCAGCCTTTGCAGCAATTATGCTTATAGCAGCTTGCGTTGTAGGCTTTGCGGCTTCTAAGGTCGGTGCCGCTGTCGGCAGGGATTTGAGAGAGAAGACCTTTTCAAAGGTTGTTGGCTTTTCAAATGCCGAGATTAATAAATTCTCTACGGCATCACTTATTACGAGAAGCACGAATGATATCCAGCAGATTCAGATGGTTACTACTATGATGCTTCGTATGGTGCTTTACGCGCCAATCGTTGGTATCGGTGGTATCATCAAGGTGGCACAGACCAAATCCGGCATGGAGTGGGTGATTGCCATTGCGGTTGCTGCCATCATGGTCTTTATTTTCACACTGGTTGGCATTGCGATGCCAAAGTTCAAGATTATGCAGAGTCTTGTAGACAAGGTAAACCTTGTTTCTCGTGAGATTCTTACAGGTCTTTCCGTTATCAGGGCTTTCGGCCGTGAGAAGGAGGAGGAAAAGAGGTTTGATGAGGCTAACCGTGAGCTTACACGCACACAGCTGTTTACAAACCGTGTCATGACCTTTATGATGCCTGGAATGTCCATGATCATGTACTGCATTACACTTGGCATCGTGTGGGTTGCAGCAGGCAGAATAGACAAGGGCTCTATGCAGGTAGGTACCATGACTGCGTTTATTACATATGCCATGATGATTGTTATGTCATTCCTCATGCTCTCAGCCATGTCCATCATGCTTCCGAGAGCAGGTGTTGCGGCAGAGCGTATCGATGAGGTTATAAGGACAAACAGCACTGTAAATGATCCAAAGGAGCCTGTTACTGAGGCTGATCACAGAGGTGTTATCCGTTTCAACCACGTGGATTTCAGATATCCGGGAGCAAAGGAGGATGTGCTTTCAGACATTGATTTTGTGGCGGAGCCGGGCAAAATCACAGCTATCATCGGAAGTACCGGCTGTGGAAAGTCTACACTTGTAAACCTGATTCCGCGTTTCTATGACGTGACGGGAGGCTCAATAGAGCTTGATGGACACGATATCAGAGACTACACACTAAGCGAGCTTCGCGAGTCAATAGGCTTTGTTCCGCAGAAGGGTATTCTTTTCTCGGGAACCATCGCCTCAAACCTGCGCTTTGGTAAAGCAGACGCGAGTGATGAGCAGATAAAAAAGGCTGCGGATATCGCACAGGCTTCTGAGTTTATCGAGACAAAGAATGACAGGTATGAAAGCTCAATCGCACAGGGCGGCTCAAACGTGTCAGGAGGCCAGAAGCAGAGGCTTGCCATAGCAAGAGCTATCGCAAAGGACCCTCATATCTATGTGTTTGATGACAGCTTTTCAGCACTCGATATGAAGACTGATGCGCGTCTGCGTGCAGCCTTAGCTGAGGTGACAGAGAAGGCTTCCGTCATTATCGTGGCACAGCGTATCAGCACTATTATTCATGCTGACCAGATTCTCGTGCTCGATGACGGTAAAATCGTAGGAAAAGGTACACACGAGGAGCTTCTTAAAAATTGCGATGTATATATGCAGATTGCACAGTCACAGCTTTCAGCCAAGGAACTTGGACTTGATGATAAGGCGGCAGAAAATGCAACAGATAAAGCAGCAGATACTTCGGCTGTATCAGGCTTAGATAATGAAAAGGAGGGCATGTAAGATGAGTGAGAATAATAACGAACAGTTCAAGATGCCTCCTAGGAGGCCAAGAGGACCAATGGGCAGAGGCCCCGGAATGGTCACAGAAAAGGCCAAGGATTTCAAGGGCTCTACAAAGAAGCTTATAAAGTATCTCGGCAGATACTGGGCTGCCATCATTGCTGTTATGATATTTGCAGCAGTTTCGACTGTCTTCTCCGTTGCAGGACCGAAGGTCATGGGTAAAGCCACTACTGCGCTTGCCGAGGGACTCATGAACAAGATTGCAGGAACAGGCGGCATAGATTTTGATTATATTGCAAAGATTCTTTTGTTTACACTGGCTTTATATGTGGTGAGTGCCATCTTTATGTTTGCCCAGGGACTTATCATGACAGGCATCACGCAGAAGACCTGCTACAGGATGCGTAAGGATATCACGAGCAAAATCAACCGTATGCCGATGAAGTATTTCGAGTCAAGGACATATGGTGAGGTGCTTTCGCGTATCACAAACGATGTGGACACACTCGGACAGAGCTTGAACCAGAGTATCACACAGATTATTACATCTGTTGCCACTTTGGTAGGTACACTGGTCATGATGCTGTCTATTTCACCGCTCATGACGCTGATTTCACTCGTTATCCTGCCAGTTTCGATGATACTTATTTCGTTTGTCATAAAGCATTCACAGAAATACTTCAGACAGCAGCAGGAGTATCTGGGACACATAAACGGACAGGTCGAGGAGGTGTACGGAGGCCACCTCGTCATAAAGGCATATAATAAAGAGGCAGAGACTGTAAAGACCTTTAAGGAGGCCAACAATGTGCTCTACAAATCCGCTTGGAAATCACAGTTCCTCTCAGGACTTATGATGCCTATCATGCAGTTTGTAGGAAACTTAGGATATGCGGGAGTTGCCATCTCAGGAGGTATACTTGCCATAAAGAATGTCATCACAATCGGTGATATCCAGGCATTTATACAGTATGTGAAGAATTTCACACAGCCTATCCAGCAGATAGCACAGGTGGCAAACCAGCTTCAGTCGATGGCGGCTGCATCTGAGCGTGTATTTGAGTTCCTCGAGGAGGAGGAAGAGGATATTACAGTGGAAAATCCTGTAAAGCCAGACCATATCGAGGGAAGTGTAGAGTTTTCGCATGTACACTTTGGTTATAATCCTGACCAGATCATCATCAATGATTTTTCTGCAAAGGTAAAGCCGGGACAGCAGGTTGCTATCGTTGGACCGACAGGAGCGGGAAAGACCACCATGGTCAAGCTTCTTATGAGATTTTATGATGTAAGCTCAGGTGCCATTCTTGTAGACGGACATGATATCAGGGATTACAACAGAGCCGATCTGCGAGATGCATTTGGAATGGTATTGCAGGACACATGGCTCTTTAAGGGCACCATTATGGAAAATATCCGCTACGGCCGTCTGGATGCCACAGATGAGGAGGTCATCGCGGCAGCAAAAGCAGCACATGCGCATCACTTTATCCAGACACTGCCGGGTGGCTACGATATGGAGCTCAACGAGGATGCATCCAATGTGTCACAGGGACAAAAGCAGCTTTTGACAATCGCAAGAGCCATCCTTGCAGACAATCCTATCCTGATCCTTGATGAGGCCACATCCTCTGTCGATACACGTACAGAAATCCGTATCCAGAAGGCACTCGACAATCTGATGAAGGGCAGAACAAGCTTTGTCATCGCCCACAGGCTGTCTACTATCAAGAATGCCGATATGATTCTTGTCATGAAGGACGGAGACATTATCGAGCAGGGTACACACGATGAGCTTCTTGCAAAGAACGGATTTTACGCAGAGCTGTATAATTCACAGTTTGAAGAATAGAGAAAGCACGGGTATCGCGCGGTTTTGCGAATATGCGTGGGGCTGAATGGTTACATAAAATTAAAAAAAAAATACGCTCTCGACAAAATTCGACAAAATGTGTTATCATAAAAACATACAATTTGTTTTGACATGACAGTAATTGGCGGCATAGGAGAGTTTGATGAGCACTTTAAATGTCGCAGTAGCAGACGAAAAGAAAAATATGCAGAGTTTATTAAAAGGCATGGAGTTTTTAGGAACAGCAAGAAGTAGTGATGAAGCATACAGCATGATAAACGGTAATGCCGGTTCTGATGTGATACTTGTGTATGTAAAGAGAGCATCCGGTGACACTGAGTCACTTGATGATACATATATGGAGAAAAAATCTCTTGAGACACAGGTGACGGATATCATTCATGAGATAGGTGTTCCGGCTCATATAAAGGGATATCAGTATCTTAGGACTGCGATAGTGATGTGCGTTGAGGATATGGAAATGCTTAGTTCTATCACAAAGCTTTTGTATCCCACTATTGCAAAGAAGTACAAGACTACCTCAAGCAGGGTGGAGAGAGCCATAAGGCATGCTATCGAGGTGGCATGGAGCAGAGGCAGGATGGATACGATAGACTCCATGTTTGGATACACTGTAAACTATGGTAAGGGCAAGCCTACCAATTCGGAGTTTATTGCCCTGATTACAGACAAAATACGTCTAGGGATGTAAAAATCGTCATTATAGACAAATAAAACCACGTTTTGATAAATTTACTAGGCAAAATGTACTCCCGCGTGATATAATATAGTATACATTCTATTGGTTTCAGGATGTATACTATATTTTTTATCAGATTAATCGTTGTTTAAATAACTGTAATCTGGGGAGGTTTCAGCATGGACAAAATTAAAATATTAATGGCCGCATCAGAGGCAATACCTTATATGAAGACAGGTGGACTAGCTGACGTAGTGGGATCTTTACCAAAATATTTTGACAAGGACAGATATGACGTGAGAGTTATACTTCCGAAGTACAAATGTATGGATGATAAATTACTGCCACAGCTTAAGTTCGTCTGTCATTTTTATGTCAATCTCAACTGGCGCAGGCAGTATGTGGGGATTTTTACATCGCAGTATGATGGTGTGACATATTATTTTGTGGACAATGAGTTTTACTTTGCAGGAGATAAGCCATACAACAATATATACGAGGATGTGGAGAAGTTTGCTTTCTTTTCAAAGGCGGTGCTTGAGGCTTTGCCGGTTATTGATTTTGCCCCGGATGTGATACATTGTAATGACTGGCAGACAGGACTCTTGCCGGTTTTTCTAAAGACTGTGTACGGCTCAGACAATTTCTATGCCGGTATAAAGACAGTCTTTACCATTCACAATATGAAGTTTCAAGGGCGTTGGAAGATTAAAGAGGTGGCTGATGTTACAGGACTTCCGGAGCATATTTTTAATTCAGGGGAGCTGGAGTTCTATGGGGAGGCTAATTATTTAAAGGGCGGCATAGTATATGCAGATGAGATTACGACTGTCAGTCCGACATATGCAGATGAAATCTGTACACCTGAGGGCGGCGAGGGCCTGGATGGCCTGATGCTTGAGCGGCGCAGGCATTTGAGAGGCATTGTAAACGGTATAGATTATGAAGTCTTTAATCCTATGAAGGATACATATCTGGATAAGCATTTTTCTGTAAGGGAATTGAGTGGAAAGGTCGTTAATAAGCGTCAGCTGCAGGAGAAGTATGGTCTGGCTGTGAATAAGGATGTCATGCTGATTGGAATAGTTTCGCGTCTGACAAATCAGAAGGGCTTTGATCTGGTGGCATATGTGATGGAGGAGATGCTTTCCACCATGAATGTACAGTTTATAGTGCAGGGCACAGGAGAGCAGCAGTACGAGGAGATGTTTAATTATTTTCATGGCAGGTATCCGCAGAAGCTTGGAGTATTTATCGGCTACTCAGAGGAAAATGCACATGAGATATATGCAGGCTGTGACGCATTTCTCATGCCGTCTCTTTTTGAGCCGTGCGGTTTGAGCCAGCTCATGTCTATGCGATATGGTACGCTGCCTATAGTCAGGGAGACCGGTGGTCTTAAGGACACTGTAGCAGCGTACAATGAGTACGAGAATACGGGCGATGGCTTTTCCTTTGCCAATTATAATGCGCATGATATGCTGCATGTCATCAAATATGCTCTTGATGTGTTTGAAAACCATAAGGACAGATGGCAGGAGATGATGCAGCGCGCCATGAGGCATGACTTCTCATGGAGGGCATCTGCGAAAGAGTATGAGAAGCTTTACGACATGCTGCTTGGCAGCTAGTACATCGCTCTGCAAATAACAGGCCAATAATTTTCATGAATTTCCAACTATGTTCTTAGAAAGTAAAATACCGGATACATATCTATGATATGATATCCGGTATTTTGTGTTATCGGGTTATATGATTATCAGTAGACAGTGTCTGTTTTACTATCGTATATGTAGTACCGCTCGCCGAGTACTTCCTCGTCGCGTACCTCTGTAGAGTTTACCTCACAGATGAATTCGCTTAGGTTGCAGACGTCTATATCGCTATCCAGCGGCATTACCAGAAACTCATGGATACTGCTTGGTATGAGCAGCATATTGCCGCCGAGCTTTTTTGCCAGCGAGCTTAGCACACCCGGGTAGAGTATGGCGGATGCACCGTTTGTCTGCCTGCTGTTTGTAAGGATATACATAGGCAGGCTGTCAAAATCACAGACTGCGCGCATCTGATTGGCATAGCCCGGACATTTTTTGGCAAGAAACTCTGCCATGTTGATTATTGAGCATGGAAGTATCCTTGGGGTATTTTGCATTGAGGCGCGGATTAGTGTTTCTGTATCTATGCCCCAGCGTGACAGAAGCGCATCTGTGACTGTAATGGTGCCAAATTCAGGCAGCTGCGCTCCTACATATACTTCAAATATGATGGCAAAATCCAGATATTTGATATAGGGCACGTCCTTTAGCTGCTTTTGGTTTTTGTCGTAGCTTATGAGCTGGAAAATTATTTTCTCCTTTACCTTGGAAAAATCATCACAGAAGCTTATGTCAAAATCTTCAGTTGGCTTGAAATCATTGTAGGTGGATAAAATTGCATCGAGAATAGAATCAATGGATACACCATCAAGATACCAATGGTAGTAAGGATTGAGATAAATAGTCGGTGCTATATTGAATTTGGGATTGATAATCACCAATCCGTCGTAGATCATCCCGTTGTTCTTTTTGACAGGATGGATGGTAAGCTTGAAATTATTGTCAAGTCTTGCGGTTATTTCTGTTTCTATAGTATGTAAAAACTCCGTGTATTTCATGAATCTCCTTGCGGAGCATAAAAATATCGGATCCCGTGGAAAAGTAAAACCCACGAAGCAGGGCGCTTCGTGGGTTTTACTCTATCATTGTTTGTTGAAGTTTGCAATATGTATTTTTGTACAATTTTTAGACTTCATTTTTGTGACATCATACAAAATATAGCTGTGCAATCCATTTTTAATCCGATTTGAGCCTCTGCCACAGTGTGTTGTAAAGAGTTGCGTCATCATCATTTAAAGCTCTGTATACTTCACAGTTTTTGAGCATATCGGAAGGAGGATTAATCGCCTCATTTTCCTTCGTTTCCTCATCCTGGCTGTCGATGACAGACTGGATAGGTGATGCATAGTATACATATTCAAAGTTGAGCTGTGCCGGCTCATCACTGCAGATATAGTTCAAAAATTCCTGTGCGCCCTCTTTATTCTTGCATGTCTTTGGAATAAACCATGAGTCAATCCAGAGGTTTGAGCCCTCTTTTGGCACGATATAGTCCAGGTTATCGTTTTCAGCCATGGCGGCAGCTGCCTCACCGGAGTAGCACACTGCGATTGCCGCATTTTCAGCAACCATCTCATCACAGGTTTCATCCACGTAGTAGGCGAGCACATCACTGCTTTGTTTGTTCAGTATATCAAATGCTTCATCGAGCTTTGCTGTGTCTGTCTCGTTTATCGAGTAGCCAAGTGTGCGAAGGGCGGGAGTAAAGGCATCACGGACAGAATTAATCATAATCATGTTGTCCTTGTATTTGCCGTTCCACAGGCAGTCCCAGGTATTGAGGTCTGATGCATCAGCCATCTTTTTATTGTATAGTATGCCGAGTGTGCCGTAGAAATAAGGCACAGTGTACTCATGTGTCGGGTCAAAGGATGCGGACATATCAATTATATCCTGATTTACATTTTGATAGTTTGGCATTGAGCTGTAGTCTATCTTGTTGACCTCACCCTCACTTATGAGCTTCTCGATGATGTAGTCAGAGGTGCAGATGACATCGTAATCGATGGCACCGGACTTGTACTTCGTGTACATCTCCTCAGGCTCCTCGTATTCCTCGTATTTAATGGTGATTCCGGTTTCCTGCTCGAAGCTGTCGATTACTGATTCATCGATGTATTTACCGTAGTTTAGCACTGTTATGGCATTGTCATTGTTCGTGCTTCCGGCGCTTATCGTAAATACCGAAAAGCAGCCGATTACGAGTACTGCAACAATTGCGATGCTCACACTACGCTTTACGATGCGCAGCTTTTTAGCCCTTGCAGGCCTCTTTGAGGCGCTGACAGGTATCCGGTTTGAGTTGATGTTTACCACAACCAAAAGCAGCAGCACTGTGAAGAAAAGTATGGTTGACAGAGCATACAGCTCCGGCTTTACACCCTTTTTTAGCTCTGTGTAGAGCATGGTTGAGAGTGTGTTTACTCCGGCACCCTTCGTAAAGTAGGTGATGGAGAAGTCATCGAGTGACATTGTGACCGCCATCATAAAGCCGGAGAACACTCCGGGGCTTATTTCAGGCCAGGTGACCTTGAAAAATGCATATAGAGGTGATGCGCCCAGGTCAAGTGCGGCCTCATAGGTGTATTTGTTGGTCTGCTTGAGCTTTGGAAGCACATTGAGTATCACATAAGGGATATTGAACGTGATGTGTGCGATAAGCACTGTCACAAAGCCCAGATTCATGAATTTTACAAACAAAAGCATCATTGAGATACCGGTCACGATATCTGCATTGAGCATCGGGATGTTTGTAGCGCCCAGATAGATTGTCTGGTTACGTTTCTTCATGGCGCTTATACCCATGGCTGCGAGAGTTCCTATTATTGTAGAAATCACAGCTGCAAGCAGCGTAATCTGCAGTGTTGTAGAAAATGCCGACATGATCCGCTCGCTCTGAAAGCACTTTATGTACCAGTCGAGCGTGAAGCCTCCCCATTTAACCTTGGATTTGGAGTTGTTGAAGGAGAGTACTATTAATACAACGATAGGTAGATATAGGAACAAAAAAATCAGTCCCATATATACCCTTGATGCTATTTTTTTTACCATAATGCGCTCTGGTCTCCTTCCTTATCAAACAGATTGACGAGTGCCATGCTGATTAATACGAATACCATGAGCACGAGTGAGAGACCGCTTCCTGCGCCCCACTGCGAGCCATGGACGAAATCCTGTTCTATGATATTTCCGATGAGCAGGACCTTGCCGCCACCGAGTATCTGTGAGATGGCAAAGGATGTGAGTGATGGCACGAAAACCATTACGATTCCGCTTATGACACCGGAAACTGTAAGTGGCAGTATAATCTTGAAAAATATTGTGACTTTGTTTGCACCGAGGTCAAGCGCCGCCTCAATCCAGTCGTTTTTGATTCTGGTCATGGAGTTGTATATAGGCAGCAGCATGAATGGCAGAAAGTCATAGACCATGCCAAGCACGACTGCTCCGGAGGTATTCATGATGTTGAAGCCCGGCAGTCCGAGAGTGGTGAGTATCGAGTTGATGACACCGTTTTTGGACAAAAGCTGCTTCCATGCGAGTATTCTAAGCATAAAGTTCATCCACATAGGAAGCATGAAAACAAATACCACAAAGCTTTGGTTTTTAATCTTTAAGCCGTTTAAAATCATCGCAAGCGGATAGGACAGCACCAGGCATATTATGGTGCATATGATTCCAAGCCGTAGGGATAAAAGCAGTGCCTTGATATTGGTGTGCTGTGCTATTGCAGCCACATATTCAAATGTGAAGCCTCCGTCAGGGCCTTTAAATGCATAGTACACAATCATGAAAAGCGGAAGTATGATAAATCCGATAATCCATATGAGGTACGGCCCTGCGAGCAGCTGTTTCTTTATTTTAGACATCTATCTCCACCGCCTTTTCATCTGAGGACTCAGGCTTGTGCATTACCTGGATATTAAATGGAATCACCCTGATACCCACATGACTGCCGACCTCTACATATTTGGTGGTGTGCACCATCCAGTCGTAGCCGTTTGCCTTTACCTCAAGCTCATAGTGCACTCCCTTGAAGATATTTGACACAACATCGCCCTGCATGTAGCCGTCCTCCGCAGGCACCAGCTCCACATCCTCCGGGCGGATGACTATATCGACGGGCGTGTTCTCACCAAAGCCCTCGTCCACACAAGGCATCTTTACACCGAGTATCTCGACAAGCTTATCCTTTATCATAACACCGTCGATGATATTACTGTGCCCGATAAAGTCAGCGACAAAGGCATTTTCAGGCTCATTGTAAATGTCCTCCGGTGTGCCAATCTGCTGGATATAGCCCTGATTCATGACTACGATGGTGTCAGACATGGTAAGTGCCTCCTCCTGGTCGTGTGTGACGTAGACGAAGGTGATACCGAGCTCATTTTTGAAGCGGATAAGCTCATACTGCATGCTCTGGCGCAGCTTTAAGTCGAGAGCGCCAAGCGGTTCGTCTAACAGCAGTACCTTAGGCTCGTTTACAATAGCTCTTGCAATAGCGATACGCTGCTGCTGGCCTCCGCTAAGAGAATCCACAGAGCGGTTTTCAAAGCCGTCGAGATTGACGAGCTTTAATGCATACTTTATTTTGTCATCTATGTAAGCCTTGCTTTTTTTCTTTATTTTAAGACCAAACGCGATGTTTTCAGCTATTGTCATATGAGGGAAAAGAGAGTATTTCTGGAAAACAGTGTTCAGATTTCTCTCGTTTGCAGGCACATTTGTGATGTCCTTTGAATCAAACATGATTTTTCCCTTGTCCGGGGTCTCAAAGCCACCGAGCATGCGAAGTGTGGTGGTCTTTCCGCAGCCTGATGGTCCAAGCAGCGTCAGAAACTCATTCTCCCTGATGTATAGATTTAAATCGTCGAGTACAACATTGCCGTTGTATGACTTTGTGATATCGATAAAATCAATTAATTTCTTTCCCATGGTGTAAACCTTTCTCATGTAATTATAGTACTGGTAGGACCTGTATGTTTATAATTTGCTGCTGTACACACTAAAAATGTGGACGGCAGTAATTACAGCCCTATAAAAGAGCTTCTGCAGGGGAAGCGTCAGAAGCTTGGAGGATTGCTGACCCATATGAGCATGGCATCCTTTGAAGACTTATTTTCAATAAAATGCTTCTTACCGGCTTTAAAATAAAAGGATTCACCGGCCTTTACGGTGTGCACTTTGCCACCATAGCAAAGCTTCACTGTGCCCTTTATCACATATCCAAACTCCTCACACTCCTGAGGCAGATATATTTCAGAACTGCCACCCGGATGAAGAGTGAGCCTGACAGGCTCCATGGAGCGGGTCTGTGCGTTTGGAATGATCCATTCCACCTTGCTGTTTTTTCCCTCGTCAATTTTCTCGAAATAGTCGTTTGCCTTGTATACAATCTGCTCAGGCTCCGAATCCGTAAAAAACTCCGCCGGTGTCATACCCAGGCACTGGATGATATCAAGCAGGGTGCCGACTGACGGTGAATTCTGATTTCGCTCGAGCTGGGAGATAAATCCCTTCGTCAGCTCAGCCCTGTCAGCAAGCTCCTGCTGGGTAAGTCCGTACTGGATACGAAGCTCCTTCATACGATGTCCGATATCCATGTTTACTTCCTTTTCTAATACATTTTATGTTATATTTACTGTAGGTTTAATAATAGATTTTTTGTTTACTAAAAATAAACCAACGAGATAATTCTAATATATTTTTTATAAATGTCAAGGGGATTTTTGTAATAAAAAAACACCTCATTCAGTTTTGAATGAGGTGTTTTTATGTATGAAGCCGATAACCGGGATCGAACCGGTGGCCTACGCATTACGAGTGCGTCGCTCTACCTACTGAGCCATATCGGCAAGCTATATTATAGTATCAGATATAAGAGTGTATGTCAAATTAAAATTTTGAGGTGAAATCTTTAGAGAGATAATTATAGAAAGGTATTGACATTAAAATGTATATAGTGTATATATAACACATAAACAGTTGATAAATACAGTACGGAGGTAGCATATGAAGCTGATGCAAAATTCAGGAGTGCCCATCTATCAGCAGATAGCGGACAGCTTCAAGACAGATATTTTGGCCGGCAGGTATGAGCAGGGGGAGTTCCTTCCGTCGATAAGAGGGCTGGCGAAGGACCTGAAAATCAGTGTGATAACCACGATGAAGGCTTATGAGCAGCTTGCAGATGAGGGACTCATCACAGCGGCGCAGGGCAAGGGTTTTTATGTCAATGCACAGGACAGTGAGATGATAAAGGAACAGCACCTGCGCAAGGTGGAGGAGTCGCTGACAGACGCGATAGCCGCAGCAGAGATAGCCGGAATCTCAAACGACGAGCTGAAGGGTATGCTTGAGGCATTACTTGATGTAGAATGACAGGAGTGGATTGGTTATGAGTATGATAAACATAGTGATGACAGCATTAGGTCAGCTATTAATGCAGTTTGTAGCACAAATTATATCCAGATTTATTTAATATAATGATTATGGATAGCTATAAACAATCAAAAAATTTAAGTAAGAATTAGTTCTTATTAAACAATGATATGAAAATGAATAAGGAGAAATGAAAATGACAACAAAGAATGCAATTGAGGCAGCAAAAATCACAAAGAAGCTTAAAAACTTCACACTGGATGTGGAGAATTTCGCAATACCGCAGGGCTTTGCCACAGCATTAATCGGAGAAAACGGAGCAGGAAAGACAACACTTTTAAATATCTTAGCAGGAATCAGGCTTGACTATAAAGGTGACATCACATACTTTGGACAGTATTCCGACAAACAGAAGGAAAACTCGGGAGATATTAAAAACCGCATAGGCTACACCGGTCCGGGCAAATATTATCTGCCACAGTGGACGGTTAAGGATATCGAGGAAATCAGCAAGCTGATGTTTGATGACTTTTCCGCAGAGGATTTTCACAGATATTGTGAGGAGCTTGCAATATTTTCACATGGCAGCATTGATATGAAGAAAGCCAACAGCTCATTTTCGGATGGTATGAAGATGAAGCTCATGCTGGCAGGAGTCATGGCGCGAAAGACAGACCTTCTTTTGCTGGATGAGCCGGCATCGCCGCTTGATCCGCTGATGAGAGATAAGCTGTGCCAGATGATTGGCGAGTATATCCATGAGGGCAACGGTAAGCGCAGCGTATTTTTCTCTACACACAATATCTCAGATATGGAAAATATCACCGATTATGCCATTATAATGGAAAACGGACAGATTGTGGAGCAGGGCTTTGTTGAGGATTTGAAGGAAAAATATATCCTGATTAAAGGAGATGCAGCGGATACAGAGGCTGCCGGTAAGGTACTTTATTCTATGACCAAAAATCCGTACGGCTTTGAGGGTATATGCTTGGCGGAAAATATAGATAAGCTTGCAGGACTTAATGTGACAAAGGAGATTCCGACACTTTACCAGATAAGCGTTGCGGTCATGAAAAATAACACAAAGATTGTGATGCGTTAGTGCGAGGTAAGGTGTTATGGAAAATAAGTCAGGAAGTATGAATGAAAAGATAGTTTCACAGGAACATGATACTGAAAGAACAATTAATAAAAAAGATAACAAAGCAAAGAATGAAGCTTTAACATACATTAGGGATTACCGTGTTATGACTAATCTCAAGTATCGTCTGATAACAAATATACTGATTCCTCTTTTGGCAATTCTGGCATCAATGCTAATTGCCTGTTCAAAAACAGTCTGGACATGGATAGGAGTTATAGTAATTGTTTATGATTTTTATATGATGTGCGAGGTGGTACAGGACTATTTCTGCTTCGGCTGTATGTGCAAGAAGAATGCATTTGGCATGCATTTTTTAAAGACAGGTTTTGATGGGGTAAAGCATTTTGAAAATGCAGTTCTTGTGGATATCATTGTAAGACCGATTCGTATCGGGATTACTGTGCTCATCGCCACAATGCCGTTTATTGAATTCGGAATTAATATCTGGTCGGTGTTTGATGTCATTATGGTGTCTTCAATTGTTTCGGTTGGCTCATTAAATATATTCAGATACATGGATATGGGAATGTATATTTATCTGCTGGCGCTTATATTTGTCTGCCCGGCAATTGCCGGTAGTATAGCTGTTTTGATTTATGGCGGTACACTGAAGTTTATTGCACCTTTACTTGCGGTAGCACTCGTTTGTGTGATAGCAGCGACATACTATCACATGGTGGTGCGTATCCGCAGATCATATATTGATGTGTAGAGGCACTTTAAATTGGAATTATATTTGAAAAGGAGAATATTATGCTGGAAGATATTAAATTAGGATTTAAATTATTGAGATATGGTTATAAACTGAAACTGAATGTGATTATGCTTGTATTCTTTGCAATATTCGGAATAGCATCAGAGATATTCAGCAAAGGAACCTCAATCATAGGCGGTGTATACTTTATGATGAGTGGTATGTTTACGTTTCAGCTTATTATGTCTATGGATGTATCTGAGCTTATCCAGTCAACATCGCTGAAAAAAAAGCTGCAGATATACATTCCGGTGCTTGCCAGCACAGTGATAAACCTGATTTTATTTACAGTTTTTGTGGTGGAAAGAGTTGTTCTGATACAGATGGGAGTGGCAGATAAGACGCAGATTATCTATACGCTTTTTATGCTTGATGTTATTCTTCTTATAACTTATCTGTACACCAGCATATGCTATAAGTACTTTGTACTGGGCTTTATATTATTTATGGTTGCGTTCATGGCGTTATTTATGGCACTTGATAATACGGCATTTATGGGATTTGCCGATACTATTGCAGCGCTTGGTCTGCCGGTGATTGCTTTATTTGGTTATATTGCTATTTTTGCAGGCGGAGCGCTTGAGATATTGATAGGAGAGCTTCTTTACAAAAAGCCTTTATCCGAATTTGCATTCAGGGGATTTTTCCGTGATGCAAAGTAGTGTTCGCAAAAAATAAGAAATATTTGTGTAAAAATATTGAAAAAATGATCGCTTTGTAGTATGTTATCATTGTCGGTGTAAAGCCGGTAATGAGACTAATTAACATATTATCAGGAGAAAAATATATTAAATGGATAGTGACAGTTATAGTAAACAACAGTTAGACGACTTGTTTATGGATATGATTGCCTACTATGATGGCGATCCAAAGAGAATCCAGCATTTCACCAAGGTGCACAGCTATGCAAGGCTTATCGGTATAGGAGAGGAGCTTGATGATGCCTCGCTCTTTATACTTGAGGCGGCAGCTTATACACACGATATCGGCATACGTGTGGCGGAGGAGAAGTATGGCAGGTGCGATGGGAAGCTTCAGGAGCAGGAGGGACCGATAATCGCCCAGAAGATGCTCTCACAGCTTGGCTTTGAGAATTACATAGTTGAAAGAATTTGTTTTCTCATAGGTCACCATCACACATATGACAATATAGATGGTCTTGATTATCAGATACTCGTTGAGGCTGATTTCCTCGTAAATCTGTATGAGGATGATGCGGGAAACCGTGCAATCGACAAGGCATATAAGCGCATATTCAAGACTGAAACAGGAAAAAAGATTTTTAGACTAATGTTCGGATATGAAGAAGAGGATTAGTATGAGCCGGGCCGGGAGGAGACTTCCGGCCCTTGTTCGTATTATGCGGCTTATATCAGAAATAGTAATTAATCAGAATAGTAAATATGCAGAAAAGAAATAATATAATATGGCAAACAAAATAAATTATCAAAAATTAATGGAAGATTTAATAAAAGAAAATTGCATAGATAATAGCTGTACTCCACGGCTTTTGCTCCATAGCTGCTGTGGGCCGTGCAGCACGTATTGCATACAAACTCTCTCAGAGTATTTTGAAGTGACGGTATTCTATTATAATCCAAACATTTATCCGCCAGAGGAATATCGCATGAGAGCACAGGAGCAGAACCGCTTTATAGATGAGTTTCCGGTGAAAAATCCGGTTCACTTTGTGGAGGGTGTGTACGACACCAAGCGCTTTTACGATATGGCACGCGGCATGGAGGCTGTGCCTGAGGGCGGGGAGAGGTGCTTTAAGTGCTACAGGCTGCGTCTTGAGGAGAGTGCTCAGTATGCAAGGGAGCATGGCTTTGATTTTTTTACTACGACACTTTCCATCAGCCCGTTGAAGAATGCCGAAAAGCTCAATGAGATAGGAAAAGACTTAGAGAGCCAATATGGAGTGCGATATCTTTTCTCTGATTTTAAGAAGAAAGAGGGCTATAAAAAGTCAACGGAGATATCAAAGCAGTATGATATGTACAGGCAGTACTACTGCGGCTGTGTATTTTCCAAGGAGCAGCGTGACAGGGAGATAGCAGCGCGTGGGTGAAATTGTGGTTGCGTGTCAGCAAAAATTATTATATAATTTAGCACAGTAAAGCGGCTGTGTAGGGCAGACGGCGGTATCACATTTTGGTTTTGTTCAATGTTTTATGATACCGGGAAAATAAATCATCATTTAATAATCAAGGAGGAATCTCATGGCACAGTTATGGGGAGGACGTTTCACAAAGGAGACAGATCAGCTCGTTTACAATTTCAATGCGTCCATTTCATTTGATCAGAAGTTTTATAAAGAGGATATAGAGGGCAGCATCGCCCATGTCACGATGCTTGGAAAGCAGGGCATCATCTCACAGGCAGAGAGCAATGATATAGTGGCTTGCCTAAAGCAGATACTTAATGAGGTAGAGTCAGGGGAGCTTGAAATCAGCTCAAAGTATGAGGATATCCACAGTTTCGTTGAGGCTACACTCATAGACAGGCTTGGTGACACAGGAAAGAAGCTTCACACAGGCCGAAGCAGAAACGACCAGGTAGCTCTTGACATGCGTCTTTTCACCAGAAAGACAGTGAAGGAGACTGATAATGAGCTTAAGGAGCTTTTAGCTGTTATCCTTAAGATTATGAAGGAAAACACACAGACTATCATGCCGGGCTTTACACATCTGCAGAAGGCCCAGCCAATCACTCTGGCTCACCATATGGGTGCATATTTTGAGATGTTTAAGAGAGACAGATCAAGACTGTGCGATATATATAAGAGAATGAACTATTGTCCGCTTGGCTCAGGAGCACTCGCAGGCACTACATATCCGCTTGATAGAGACTATACAGCACAGCTTCTGGATTTTTACGGACCGACACTTAACAGTATGGACGGTGTGTCAGACAGAGATTATCTGATTGAGTTTTTATCGGCTCTTTCAACTATCATGATGCATCTGTCACGTTTTTCTGAGGAAATTATCATATGGAATTCAAATGAGTACCAGTTTGTTGAGATTGACGATGCGTACAGCACAGGAAGCTCAATCATGCCACAGAAGAAAAATCCTGATATAGCAGAGCTTGTCAGAGGAAAGACAGGCCGTGTATACGGTGCGCTCATGTCGCTTCTCACCACCATGAAGGGTATTCCGCTTGCGTACAACAAGGATATGCAGGAGGATAAGGAGCTGGCATTTGATGCATTCGACACTGCAAAGGGATGTATCGCACTTTTTACAGGAATGATTAATACAATGAAGTTTAACAAGGACGTGATGAGAAAGAGTGCAAACAATGGCTTTACAAATGCCACAGATGCAGCTGATTATCTCGTTAAAAAGGGTGTACCATTTAGAGATGCACATGGTATTGTAGGAAGAATAGTGCTTTACTGCATCGACAAGGGCATTGCAATCGACGATATGAGCATCGACGAGCTCAAGGCTATCTCTCCGGTATTTGAGGAGGATGTATTTGATGCCATTTCAATGGAGACCTGTGTCAGCACAAGGTGTACAGTTGGAGCGCCATCAAAGACATCAATGGACAAGGTAATTGCTGTTTACGACGAGTATATGAAGTCAAATTGGCAGGATGAAGTGTAGTTTTTGTGCATATTTTATAAAAAACAGGGAGAAATATTATTAATTTAATATAGTTTTTTCCTTGTTTTTCATTAGAGTTTCAAGTAATATATTTCCTATAAAGACAGTTGTACGTGACGGACGGACAAGATGAAAATAGTCGATATTAAAAATAAACGTATGACAAGGTCGAAGAAAATCTAGAAGATAGGGAGATTAGAGTAATGAGTGAAAAGCTTAAAGTAGGTATCCTCGGTGGAACAGGAATGGTAGGACAGAGATTTATTTCTCTTTTAGAGAATCATCCATGGTTTGAGGTAACAACAATTGCAGCCAGCCCAAGAAGTGCAGGCAAGACATACGAGGACGCCGTTGGTGATAGATGGAAAATGGACACACCAATGCCTGAGGCAGTTAAGAAAATCATCGTAAAGAACGTCAATGAGGTGGAAGAGGTTGCTTCACAGGTTGACTTCGTATTCTCAGCCGTTGATATGTCAAAGGACGAGATCAAGAAGATCGAGGAGGACTACGCAAAGACAGAGACTCCTGTAGTTTCAAACAATAGTGCCCACAGATGGACACCTGATGTGCCAATGGTTGTACCTGAAATCAACCCACAGCACATGGAGGTTATCAAATATCAGAAGGAGCGTCTTGGTACAAAGAGAGGCTTCGTAGCAGTAAAGCCAAACTGCTCAATCCAGTCATATGCTCCGGTTCTTACAGCATGGAAAGAGTTTGAGCCATATGAGGTTGTTGCTACAACATATCAGGCAATCTCAGGTGCCGGAAAGACATTCAAGGACTGGCCTGAGATGGTTGGAAACATCATTCCATTCATCGGTGGAGAGGAAGAAAAATCTGAGAAAGAGCCACTTCGTCTTTGGGGATATGTGGATGATGAGAAGAAACAGATTGTTCCTGCAGAGTCACCGGTTATCACATGCCAGTGTATCCGTGTTCCTGTATTAAACGGACATACAGCAGCTGTATTTGTCAAGTTCAAAAAGAACCCTACAAAGGAGCAGCTCATCGAGGCACTCGAGAAGTTCAGCGGAGTACCACAGGAGCTTGGACTTCCAAGCGCACCAAAGCAGTTCATCAGATACTGTGAAGAGGATAATCGTCCTCAGGTCGCACTTGATGTGGATTATGAGCATGGTATGGGAATCAATGTCGGACGTCTCAGAGAGGATACAGTCTATGACTGGAAGTTCGTCGGACTCTCACACAACACAGTACGTGGTGCAGCCGGTGGAGCAGTGCTTTGTGCAGAGCTTCTTAAGGCACAGGGTTACATCACAAAGAAGTAGATTTAGCAATTCATTGGAATATTTATTAAGGAGGGCGGATTTTCCGATTGTGGGCTGTGGGCACCGGTGGAGCACACAGTAGTATTCCTCAGATAAAATATGAAGTCAGCCACGGGATTTTTTCTGGATAGATTATGGCAGTTTGCAAGTCTAAACTGTCATTTATCCTATTGGAAACCCGTGGCAGTTCATATTTTTTCTTCGGAACATACTGTGTACTCTCCGGTGAAGGCAGTGTGTTGAACGGAAAATCCTCACTCTGTGATTTTAATTTGCAAAAGTCGAGTCCCTTAAAAGGGACTCTTTTTTGTTAGGTTTGTTAGGTTTATTATTCTCGGGGGGCTTAATTGTTATGCTTGAATTTATATTTTATCGTGGTAGAATAGATAATCTGAGGAGAATATTTTTTAAGAGGTAGATATAAGTGAAGAATAATAAGTATGAAATTGATATGGTGAACGGTTCAATAATGGATAAGCTTATTTCATTTGCGTTGCCACTTATGATTTCGGGTATTTTGCAGTTGGCGTTTAATGCGGTGGATATTATTGTCGTGGGACAGTTTAGTGGCAGCAAATCACTGGCGGCTGTTGGCTCGACTACGGCACTTATCAATGTGTTTGTCAATTTGTTTATTGGTATATCGCTTGGTGCGAATGTGCTCGCTGCCCGATTTTATGCGGCAGGCAAGGATGAGGAGATGTCTAAGACGGTGCACACCGCTATTATGATTGCACTCATAAGTGGTATTGTGATGGGTATAGTTGGTGTCATTTTTACAAGGGGTGCGCTGGAAATCATGGGAACACCGGATGATGTCATAGGTCTTTCCACTATTTATATGAGGATTTATTTTTGCGGTATGCCGTTTTTTATGCTTTATAACTATGGTGCGGCGATTTTGCGTGCTGTCGGCGATACAAAGAGACCTCTTATCTTTTTGATTATTTCAGGCTGTATCAATGCACTGCTCAATCTGTTTTTTGTAATAGTGTGCAAACTGGGGGTTGCAGGTGTTGCAATCGGTACAATTGTTTCGCAGTTTGTTTCCTGCGTACTTGTATTATACTGTTTGAGCAAAGCAGATACCAGCTATAAGCTCTGTTTTAATAAGCTTGCGATTGATAAGGAATATATGCTTCAGATATTTCAGGTGGGAATTCCGGCCGGCATACAGAGCACAGTCATAAATATCTCAAATGCCATGCTTCAGTCATCAGTCAATTCCTTTGGCTCAATAGCCATGGCTGGATATACGGCGGCAAACAATATACTTGGCTTTTTGTATGTATCTGTCAACTCAATCACACAGGCCTGCATGAGCTTCACAAGCCAGAACTATGCGGTAGGAAAACAAAAGAGAATGGACAGGGTACTGATAGACTGTCTGTTTCTCACGACAGCGGTAGCACTTGTGATGGGAAGTGCCTCATACATATTTGGAACACAGATACTTGGCATATATACAAGTAATAGCGAGGTAATTAAATCAGGACTTGAGATTATTTCGATTACAACAATCCCATATTTCCTCTGTGGAATCATGGATCTTTTTCCGGGAGCACTAAGAGGAATGGGATACTCAACAGTACCTATGATACTTTCTATAATAGGAACAGTCGGAGTCAGAATCATCTGGATATATGGTCTGTTTCCAAGCCACAGGTCGCTGTTTTTCCTGTTTATATCATATCCCGGTTCATGGATAGCGACAATCATCATGCAGGCTATCTGCTATATGTTTGTTAGAAATAAAGTGAAAGCTACAATAGGAGTCCGGAAATTATAATTAAAATCTATTTGTATATGTGTTAAATTGTGATATAATATTTCCAGTTGATTATTTTGGAGGAATATTATGAAAGCAAAACACACAGATTTGGAGAAACTTGAGCAGCTCTATAAAGAGTCGGGCAACCAGCTCGTAGTGCTCTACGGAAGGAGAGGCTGTCAAAAAGAGGAGCTCATAAAGGAATTTTGTGACGGAAAGAAATTCTTTTACTACAGATGCAGACAGGCATCGCCAGAGCATCAGCTTGAGATGATGGGGGAGGAGATAAGCCGTCAGTACAAGGTGAGCCTGAGCAGACAGACATATGAGGAGTACTTCGCGAGAATCAAATCAGGAGGCCCTTCAAAGCTTGTCGTGATAATCGATGAGGCACAGTTTGTGGCAAAGAGGGATGCATCATTTATGGAAGCAGTTGCAAAGCTTAAAAAGCACAAGCTGTATCCGGGACCGGTACTTATAATACTTGCCACATCATCTACAGTCTGGGCTACACAGGAGGCTGCAGAGCAGTTTAAGGGAGCCGAAATGAAGCTTGAATCGCTCAATTTCCTTGAGGTTGTAAGACATTTTGAGAGTCTTCCGGTCGCGGAAATCGTGAGAATTTACGGAGCAATCGGTGGCGTTCCGGCATACTTGGATAAGTGGGATGCAGCTAAATCCTTTAAGGATAATATATGCAGGCTCGTATTGACACCATCGGGAGCGCTGTATGGTGAGGCGGATGCTGTTATAGCCGCAGAGCTTCGAGAGCTTTCTGCATATAGCACAATACTTGCAGCAATCGCAAGAGGCGAGAACAAGCTCAATGATATTTTCCATGCGACAGGATTTTCGCGTGCCAAAATCAGCGTATATTTAAAAAATCTTGCTGCCTTCAATATTGTGGAAAAAGTAGTTTCCTTTGAGACCGGCGGATGGGAAAATGCCAAGAAGGGCGTATATCAGATAAAAGACACATTTGTTAATTTCTGGTTTAAGTTTGTTTATCCGAATATGTCTAATCTGTATCTGCTTTCACCGGAAGAGTTTTATGATACATATATAGAAAAAGAGCTTGATGCGTATCTTGAGAGATATTTCAGGGAGGTCTGCACAGAGTATCTGCTTATATTAAATCAGATGGGACAGCTTCCGTTTGCCATAAAGCGTGTGGGTACATGGATTGGAAAGACAGGCCGCATAGACATCGTGGCTCAGAGCGAGGATAGAAGGAGTATCATCGGCTTCTGCAACTGGGACAAGCCAATGATGACCATGGATATGTGCGAGAATATGGCTATGGCTATGGAGCAGGCAAGGCTTACATCTGATGACTATTATCTGTTTTCGGCAACGGATTTTGAGCCTGCACTGCAAAGCTATGTGGTCAGAGACCCTAGATTCAAGCTCATCAACATGAATGAATTATAGAGGAGCTTATGGGAAAATCACTGATAATAACAGAGAAGCCATCCGTGGCACAGGAATTTGCGAAGGTGCTGCGGGTGAGCGGACGCAATGACGGTTATATAGAAAATGGAGAATATGTGATTACATGGTGCGTGGGACATCTGGTCGGGCTGGTCTACCCTGAGTCCTACGACATGAAATACAAGAAATGGCGTCTTGAGGATCTGCCGTTTCTGCCAAAGGAATACAAATATGATGTGATAGACAGCGTGCGCAAGCAGTACAATATTGTGCACGCTCTTTTGCAGAGAGAGGACATTGACAGAGTTTACTGGGCAGGTGATGCCGGAAAAGAAGGACAGACCATCGAGGAGAATATCAGAAACTTTGGTGGTGTCAGGGAAGGCATGGAGGAGCTTCGAGTCTGGATAGATTCGCAGACCGAGGAGGAAATCCTAAGAGGCATAAAAGAGGCAAAGCCGATGAGTGCATATGCAAACCTCGGAAAGAGCGGCATCATGCGTACCATCGAGGACTATGCGATGGGCATCAACTTTTCGCGTGTCATGTCGGTCAAATACGGCAATCTGCTAAACGATGCAGCGGGTACACGCTCGTACACGGCAATCGCGGTCGGACGAGTGATGACCTGTGTGCTTGGAATGGTAGTAATCCGTGAGCGCGAAATCAGAAACTTTAAGGAGACTCCGTTTTACAGGGTAATCGGCAGGTTTACTGATGCCGGTGTAGAGGCAGAGTGGAAGGCTGTAGAAGGTTCAAGGTACTTTGAATCACCGCTTTTATACAAGGAAAACGGCTTCAAAGAGGAAAAAGATGCACTCGCTTTAATTGAAGAATTAAACGGCAAACAGGCGAAAGTTAAATCTATAGTTAAGAATATTACTAAAAAAAGAGCACCGCTTCTTTTCAACCTGGCGGAGCTGCAGGCAGAGTGCTCAAAGAAGTTTAAAATCAGCCCTGATGAGACATTACAGGTGGCTCAGGATCTGTATGAAAAAAAGCTTACCACCTATCCTAGAACAGATGCCAGGGTGCTCTCAAGCGCTGTGGCAAAGGAGATTGGAAAAAATATAAGCAGGCTTAAAGGTTTTGAACCGACAGCAGACTTTGTGGAGCATATTATGCAAAAGAGGCTATATGCCAACATAGCAGATACGCAGTACACGGATGACAGCAAGGTAACAGACCACTATGCTATCATTCCGACAGGTCAGCTTACAGAGCTTTCGGGGCTTACATCGCTTCAAAGAGCAGTATTTGAGCTGATTGTCAGGCGTTTTCTTAGTATTTTTTATCCACCGGCAGAGTATGAGAATGTGAAGCTTGTCGTAGATGTGGATAAGGAAAGTTTTTTTGCATCATCAAAGGTACTAAAGAGCGAGGGCTATTTACAGGTGGCGAATCCGCCGAAAAAGAAGTCGTTTGAGGAATCAAACGCACGAATACTTGGTAAAAACACTGAAACTGCAGATAGTACAGATGAAAACAGCACAGCAAACGGCAGCAATGATGAGATAGTCGTAAATCCCAAGGTGATGCTTGAGCTTGCCGATAAGCTAAAGGCGGGTGATGAGATAGCATGCCAAGGCTATAATATCAAGTTTGGTAAGACATCTCCGCCAAAGCGCTATACATCAGGCTCCATGGTGCTTGCCATGGAAAATGCAGGACAGCTTATCGAGGACGAGGAGCTTCGTGAGCAGATAAAGGGCTCAGGAATAGGCACCTCAGCAACGAGAGCGGAGATAATCCAGAAGCTTGTCCGTATAGGATATCTGAATCTGAACAAAAAGACACAGATACTCACACCAGAAAGCCTTGGCGAGATGGTGTTTGAGGTCGTATACATGACAGTTCCGGCACTTCTTAATCCAAAGATGACAGCCAACTGGGAAAAGGGACTGGACGGAATTACAAGGGGCACGGTGGATTTCTGGGAATACAGGGGAAAGCTTGAGAGCTTTATCCGCAAAGAGACAGAAAAGATGATTGAGCAGAATCTGCGCCCTGAGATTGCAGACCGCATCAGCAGCTTTGCAGGCAAAAATGCCAGAGGTGCGGCGGCCAGACGAAAGATAGGTGTCAAGTGCCCGGTCTGCGGCGGTGAGATAGTGACCACACCGTTTGGCTATGGCTGCGCCAATTACAAAAATGATAAATCAGGATGTAATTTTAATATCGGACAGGTGGCAGGACTTGATATTCCGGAGGAACAGGTCAAAAAGCTGATTGAAGAAGGAATCACCGACACAATCCGTGGTTTTAAGTCGAAGAGCGGCAAACGCTTTGATGCATGCTTAAAGCTCAACAAGGATGAACAGACGAACAAGGTATCAGCCACCTTTGATTTTGAAAATGTAAAGCCGCAAAAGGTCGAGGGCATTGTATGCCCGGACTGTGGAGGCGATATATATGTGTCACCATACGGTTACCGATGTGCAAACTATAACAGACAGACAGAGGATGGCTGCCATTTCTTCGTTGGAAGGATAGCAGACAAGCAGCTGTCACAGGTACAGTTTTTAGAGCTCATGGCAAACGGCAGAACAGAGACGATAAAGGGCTTTAAATCAAAATCGGGAAAGCGCTTCAACGCATGCCTCGTCTTAAAGAAGGAGCCGGTCACAGAGGGAAGTGAGAAAATGCACACCGTCGTAGCATTTGACTTTGACAATGTGGAGGATGAAATCATAAAGGATGTTGTCTGTCCGCTTTGTGGTGGTCAGATAAAAAAGACATCGTTTGGCTATGGGTGTGTGAACTACAAGGGTGATGAGCCGGGAAGCTGCCGCTTTTCGGTGGGACAGATTGCGGGAAAGACAATCACAGCCGCAAACCTAAAGCAGCTTCTTAATGATAAAAAGACCGAGACTATACGAGGCTTTAAATCCAAAAGCGGGAAACGCTTCGATGCGTGCCTGGTGCTTAAGGAGGATGAAAACAAAAAGCTCTCTGTCCAGTTTGATTTTGACCATGTAGAGCCAAAGACAGTGAAGGATGTAGTATGTCCGAAGTGCGGAGGCAAAATCCAGGTGGCGCCGTTTGGCTTTGTATGTGAGAACAACAGACGTGATGATCCTGAGAGCTGCCGCTTTATGGTGGGCAAGGTTGCAAGCGTCAAGATAAAGGAATCGGTCCTTAAGGAGCTTCTGACAAAGAAAAAGACAGAAGTTATATCAGGATTTGTCTCAAAGACAGGCATGAAGTTTGACGCACCGCTAAAGCTCACAGAAGACGGAGATATAGCCTTTGATTTCCCCGAAAAGCCTAAGCCAATCGAGACCAATGTACTCTGTCCAAAGTGTGGCAGACCTCTCAAAAAGACACAGTGGAAATATGAGTGTGAGTGCGGCTTCAATGTCTGGCATACTGTGGCAAAGGTGGAGCTTTCAGAGGAAATTCTCACGGAGCTGTTTACCACAGGAAAGACCAAAAAGAAGGTCACAGGCTTTACCTCCAAGGCGGGAAATGTATTCGATACATGCCTTAAGTTTGAAAATGACCAGATATCATTTGATTTCGATAACCCGGGTGAGGAAGAAGTGCAGAGCACGGCTGAAGTACATAACAATGCTGAAGTGCAGAATACGGCAGATGATGCGCCGGATGAGACAACCCTGGATGAGATGGGAATCCCAGAGGAATTTCTGGCAGGATTTGATATGGCAACTGATAGTGCACAGGCAGATGATGTGTCGGAGGCGGCACTTGCGGCGGCGCATGAGCTGTTTGGCGAGTAGTTCTGCTGATAATTAATTATTAAATCTATAATTAATATGAATTTTTATATTTATGTTTAATACTTATATTTAAGTTTAAATATTAAAATGACAGTTAAAACAATAGTCAATAATTTTCACATAATAAATAAAAGAAAGGACATAGAAAAATGGAAAACGCAAAAATAACAAACCTCTATAATCTGGATGAAACAATCGCAAAGGAGTATTTATCACAGTTCACTTATCCATGGGAGGCACTTGCCGGAATAAGTGATTTCATCAAGGAGATAGGACCAACACTCGACCCTGAAATCTATGAGAAAAGAGGTGAGGATATCTGGGTAGCAAAGAGCGCAACAGTATTTGACAGCGCATATCTGCACGGTCCGCTCATTATCTGCGAGGATGCAGAAATCAGACAGTGTGCTTTTATCCGTGGCAGTGCAATTGTAGGAAAGGGCTCAGTAGTAGGTAACTCCACAGAGCTTAAAAATGTAATCATCTTCAACTCAGTACAGGTGCCTCATTACAACTATGTAGGAGATTCAATTCTGGGCTACAAATCACATATGGGCGCAGGCTCTATTACATCAAATGTAAAGAGTGACAAGACTCTTGTAGTCGTAAAAGATGTTTACGATACAAAAGAGGAGATTGAAACCGGCCGCAAGAAATTCGGCGCTATGCTCGGTGACCATGTGGAGGTGGGCTGCAACTCAGTGCTCAATCCGGGAACAGTAATAGGAAGAAATTCAAACATTTATCCGCTTTCAAGAGTACGCGGAGTCATTCCTGCAAACCACATTTTCAAGGACAAGGACAACGTAGTTCTTAAAAAATAGTAATGTTGTTTGAAAAAATATTGTATTTTTGTTGTTTTTTGTCGATGATACTCTAGACTTATGACAAAAAATATGAGAGAATAAATCGGGTATGTTAAAACCATAACGAAAGGAGTCTTAAGATGATTTACACTAAGGAAGTTGAAAACATGTGTCCTGTAGCTAAGGGCGCAAAACATGAGCCAGCTCCTATCCCAGAAGAAGGAAAATGGGTTCATTCTAAGAAAATTGAGGACATTTCAGGATTTACACACGGTGTAGGCTGGTGTGCACCACAGCAGGGTGCCTGCAAGCTCTCACTCAATGTAAAGAATGGAGTAATTGAAGAGGCATTAGTTGAGACTATCGGATGCTCAGGAATGACACACTCTGCAGCTATGGCAGCAGAAATCTTACAGGGTAAGACAATTCTTGAGGCATTAAACACAGACTTAGTTTGTGATGCCATCAATACAGCTATGAGAGAGTTATTCTTACAGATCGTTTACGGTCGTACACAGTCTGCATTCTCTGATGATGGACTTGCTGTTGGAGCAGGACTTGAGGATTTAGGAAAGGGACTTCGCTCACAGGTTGGTACAATGTACGCAACAAAGGCAAAGGGAGTTCGTTACCTTGAGATGGCTGAGGGCTATGTAACAGGAATCGCTCTTGATAAGAACGATGAAGTAATTGGATACCAGTTCGTTTCTCTTGGAAAAATGACAGATTTTATCAAAAAGGGTGATGACGCTAACACAGCTTGGGAGAAAGCTTCAGGATCATACGGTCGTGTAACTCCAGAGCAGGGTGCTGTTAAGATCATCGATCCAAGACAGGAATAAGAGGAAAGGAGAACGACAATGGCATTATTTGAATCATATGAAAGAAGAATAGACCAGATCAATGCTGTACTTAACAGCTATGGTATCAGCTCAATCGAAGAAGCTGAAAAGATTACAAAGGACGCTGGACTTGATGTTTACGATCAGGTAAAGAAAATCCAGCCAATCTGTTTCGAGAACGCTTGCTGGGCATACACAGTTGGTGCAGCAATCGCAATCAAAAAAGGATGTAGAAGAGCAGCAGACGCTGCAGCAGCAATCGGAGAGGGACTTCAGGCATTCTGTATCCCTGGATCAGTTGCTGATCACCGTAAGGTAGGTTTAGGACATGGTAACCTTGGAAAGATGCTCCTCGAGGAGGAGACAGAGTGCTTCTGTTTCTTAGCAGGTCACGAGTCATTCGCAGCCGCTGAGGGTGCTATCGGAATCGCTGAGAAGGCAAACAAGGTTCGTCAGAAACCACTGCGTGTTATCCTTAACGGACTTGGAAAAGACGCTGCACAGATCATCTCACGTATCAACGGATTCACATTCGTAGAGACACAGTATGACTACAAGGCAGCTAAGCTCAACATCGTATCTGAGCATGCATACTCAGATGGACTCCGTGCAACAGTTAAGTGTTACGGTGCAGATGATGTTCAGGAAGGTGTTGCAATCATGCATCACGAGAACGTTGGTGTTTCTATCACAGGAAACTCTACAAACCCAACACGTTTCCAGCATCCGGTTGCAGGTACATACAAGAAAGAGTGTATCGAGCAGGGCAAGAAGTACTTCTCAGTAGCATCAGGCGGTGGTACAGGACGTACACTTCACCCAGACAACATGGCAGCAGGACCAGCTTCATACGGTATGACAGATACAATGGGACGTATGCATTCAGATGCACAGTTCGCAGGATCTTCATCAGTTCCGGCTCACGTTGAGATGATGGGACTTATCGGAATGGGTAATAACCCAATGGTTGGTGCTACAGTAGCAGTTGCCGTTTCTGTTCAGCAGGCTGCTGATGAGGGCAAATTCTAAATAGAAAGCTTGATTTTATAGGCTTTTTGGAGACTCATATCATTTTTGGTATGGGTCTCTTTTTTTAGCTCATTTTCTGGATTTGGTGTAAAAATAGCTGCACGCTGCCCTCACGTCGCCATATTTAATTATTGGCGACGTGGAAAGTGAAATATTGGCGACTTGGGCGACGCAGGTTGACAAAAATAATTGTTTATGGCGACTTGGAATACTAATTCCGGTTATATTTTATGCCTCGCAGGTCATAGCCTTTTGTATTTTTATTTATTAAAATTTCTAATATCTCTTGTGCGAAAGGAGAAGTAAATGAGCGAAGTAATTGTAAGAGAAGCTTTGATTCTTTTTTCTGCCACATGCGGTATCCTAACGGCACCGCAAGATATGATATTTTATCACGATTCCACACGGGCACACATAACATCAGACTTACAAAACAGTGTCCATTAAGATAATTACAGCCATTATGCGTTGCATGATCAAACAGCTTTGATACATTTTCAAATTTTGTACCAAATTTGGAGATTATTGTATCATCAATGCAAAGAAACACCGGCTGTGATTTAAGCTGTTCCGGAATAAGGTGCAGTGCCATTTTGGCAGTTACATTCATAAATCTTGAATAATCAGCTTTGGCATAAGAGCAGGCATGATAAAAAGTATTCAGGGATTTTTCTGTTATCACGGCAAGAAAATGCTGGTACAGGAATCTGATTGAATGAGCTGACTCCAATGCGAGTATTTAAAGTACTAGTAAAAATAATGTTTCTGCCGTAGGAACAGAAAAAGTTGCATAATATTCAAAAAATATTTATGAAGTCTACCAATTAATGAGTTTTCGTTGTATAATGTCTTTGTCGTACAGGGTCACTTTCCTTTGTACTGTTTTTGTGCAAATTCATTATACATCAGAAAGCCATGTACGATTTCTTTTTTATGAAAAAGTTGTAAGTGGTGTATATAAAGTGAGTTAATTATTATTAAAAGTATATTAGACAGTTGAAATATATATAAAAACTTTATACTAAACTTAATTTGTGTTTGTAAATCATTAAATATACTGTATTATTATAAGTATAATAAGAAAAATTTGAAATAGAAAGATAATAACCACTTTAAACTAATTTGTTGGATTGACTATATTCTATGAATAAACATTAAAAAAACGCAAGGAAATAAGGAAATGAGGTGTTTCCGATGGTTTATGACAAAGATAATATAATTATCTTATTGTAAGTGTGCTACATCAGAAAAAATTGACTTTTGTGGTGAAGGAGGAATCATTAGGTTTAAAAAGCATAAATTTATAAGTTTCTTAATAATATTTGTATTACTTTTTAGTGTTAATATTACAACTTTTGCATATACAACAATGGAACAAAATTCTTCAGTAAATTATACTTCTGAAATTAAATTGTATGATTCTAATGAGAATATTATTGCATACTACTATGAATTAAACCCAACGGGATATGTTATTGTAAATGCTGATAATAATGAAATGATTGAGTATTCTGAATACAACAATAAATACTTTTCGGAGAAAGATGCTCATTATTATTATGGCGGTCCGCTAATGTATTATAAGGCGGACGGGACTAGACAATTTGGAAGTATAATAGAATTGCAGTCTCAAAAAGAAGTAGCTATAGAAGATATTACACCTCTAGTGCGTGGCTCAGAAGCTGATTCATTAGGAACTTTAAATATCGATAATTTTTTATTAAAAACAAGGGCTGTATCTAGCGATAGTATATCTCATTCTACTGCACGATACAGTTATAATCCAGATGGAAGATGTGGTTCTGTTGCAGGAGCCATTGTTTTGAATTATTATGATCGATATAAGTCACCGTCATATGTACCTAATAGTTTAGAATCTTCAGATGGCGTTGCTTTGATAAATGCACTTGTTGCAAGAATGGGAACAAGTACTAATTACATTGAGTTAAAAAGAGGATTATCGTTGTATATTAAGCAATACTATAAACCAACTACAGTAACTGCAAATACATATAGTTGGGGAGATAGAATTAGAACAATTATTGGTAAAAATTATCCATGCATATTAGGATTGACATCTCATCCACGATATGGAGAACATTGGGTTGTTGTAACGGGTTATAATTTTACATCTCATAATTCTGGAACCTATACAGTAAATGATGGATGGGGAAATGTTGGAATAAATATTAATTCGAGTTATACAGATGGGGGTGTTGATATTGGGTAATAAATCTGTTGTAAAACGCAAGTCGTATATTACAATGTTAGTGTTTATATCCACGATAATTATACTTTTTTTAATAGTGAATATGAATGAAAATAGTAGCAAAATAAAGGTAAAAGGTGGAGAAGGATATGGTATGTTTGATAAAGCAACAAGAATAGAGATTATATTTAATGATAATGAATATATTGTATCCAATCCAGATGAAATTGAACAAATAATTCGTTTGTGCCGTCAAAACTGGGAGCCATCAAATACTCATATTACAAAGGAAGATTGTGATATGTGTGTTAAGTTTATTGGTACAGATACAGAGGTTTGGGTTGATACTGAAACATTATCATCATATATAGGGGAAAGTTTTGTACAAATGCCAGAAGATTTATTTAAAAAAATTAAAGAAGTAGTCTCGTTAAGTAATACACTTCGGAGCATGCCGATATTTCAATGTATCTACAAGGAAAAAATTCTACTGTTCTCAGTTAGTATGGGCTGCATTTAAAGATAATTACGGAATCGACTTAGATACGTCCGATTTTGGAGATGCGGTACATCCGATGGAACTTGTAAATTCTTCAAAAACATATACTATTTATAAAAAATAATAATGTTTTAAGTAATATTTTGTGATGACTCGGCCTGGAAAATTTGTGTATAAATTAATGTTTCTCAAATTTTCCAGGCTGATATTTTAGATGAGGTATGTGTATGAAAAAAAAATTTTTTACAATTTGTGCAATAGTGTTTCTAGGATTTACTGGATGTACGCATAGAGAGAGTGCGAATATAGATCTAACAACTTCATCTGTTGGAGTTATTGAAACAAGTGGTAATAGTAAAAAAAGTAGAATTTACTTTTATAATCAAAATTTAGAAAAAACAGCTACGCTTCCATTGGAATACGCTTCATTAGGAAGTATTTTTTATAATCCAGTAATTTATGAAGATGAACTATATTTGATTCCTCAAGGAAAAACTAATGTTAAGGATGAAAAAAAGGTTCTGAAAATTGAGTTGAAAAGTGGGAATCAAAAAATCTATGAAATCAATCAGTTGGCAATGAATAGTATTTGTGTTAATGATAAAAATATTTATACTTGCAATACGTTAAACGGTGATTCGTACATTAATAAATGTAGTAAAGAAAATAATCAAGTCGTAAGTGAGAAAATTGAAGGTGTTTATGTAAGCAAGCTATTGTGTAGTAAAGATATGTTATTTGCATTTGCTACTACAAAATACGGAAAAGAGATGAATTCTTACATTTACATTTATGATGCTGAAGAACTGAGTTTTGATGAGAAAATTGATATTACAAATTATGGAGGTACTCATTATAAAGCAATTCTTTTCGACAACAACATATTGTTTTCAAACTCAGTAGATTCTGGTGATCATCCATGTAATACCGTTTGCATATATTCGATAAATGACAAGACGATAGAAACAATTTCATTTGATCAATATTATCCACTAGATTTGGCCGTATGGGATAACATACTTATCGTTTCTCACTTTGACTTGGTAAAAAGAGAAGGTGGAAGTATATCTATATATAACTTAGAAACCAAAGAGTTAAATAATATAGAACTTGGACATGATGTAGAGCAAATGACGATTAATGAGAATGTTATCTATATTTTATCAGATAAAATAATTTATCAATATGAATTAAAAGATATGAATTTGTATCTAAAATGTAAGACTCAAATAAAAAAATCAAATGAAGAAAATTATCTTTCGGGGATTTTTTATATTAAACCTGAATCCATGAAGTCCACTCTTTAATAAGTCAAACCTGCCAAAGGTAAGTTGGTTTCATGATTGGAGTATACTTATATGACATTTTCGGTGCTAGTGCTGGGAACAAAAGCAGTCACCCAAACAATACAGTTTTTACAGTGATGCCGGGGACAAGCAAACTTGAAAAAGCTGACTTTCCGGTACATGTGACAGTGAGAAAATATGATACAAGGATTATAGATGACACTACACGATTATTGCTCTAATTCTGGTAAAGACTTAATACTTGATTATATAAATAGTTTACCAGAAGATGAAAAGACAGATCAAAAACTTGTCCGAAAACGAGCATCTGAACTTGGAAAACAACTAGGCAAAACATTTATATAAGGAGGTAGCAAAATGCCATTTGTAGAAATCAATGTAAAAAATGAAATTGAAAAGCAAAGACAAAATAATCCAGAATTTAAAAAGGCATGGGATGAATCCCGTGCCGAGTATAAGCTCATAGGTGAAATGATTTCTTTACGGAAACAAGAAAATATAACGCAAAAGGAATTAGCCTCATTAACTGGAAATAAACAACAGGTAATTTCACGGATTGAACGGAAAGAAAGTATTCCGACAATAAGAGCATTTAGTCATATACTTGATGCTTTAGGATATGAGTTACGTATTGTAAAAAAGAAATCAGTATAAGCAAATAAGTGTAGTGTTATCAATAGCACCCAACGGAAATTAAAAATCTGTTAGGTGCTATTTTTATGCCCAAAAGGAGGAAACAATTATGAAACGCAAAACAATACTTAGCAGTCAATGATATTCAATCAATAGATTACTAAAAGAATTGAGGTCAGAAAGTGAGGAATGTTGGAAAAAATTTAAACAGAAATATTCTTTTTCTCAAACTCCTGCTTTATTAGTGTTTGAGAAAGGCAAATGTGTTTCAAGTGTAGAATGTGGAAAAGATGGTTTGCCAGTTGTGAAAAATCTAAAAATTATACTTGACAAATGAATAGAATGAGATAAAATATAACAGTACTATATAACACTGTTATATTTTGGAGAGACGTTCAGGAGAATAAGAAAAAGATGTCGACAAAAGCAGAAGATACAGAGAAAAATATATTAAATACAGCCAGAAAGCATTTTTTAAAAGATGGCTTTTCCGGGGCATCTTTAAGAAATATTGTAAAGGATGCCGGACTTACAACGGGTGCCTTTTATAAATACTATCCGACAAAAGAGGCGCTTTTTGATGCACTGACAGATCCGTATATAGAACATATATATCAGATCTACGACCGTGTAGTTGAGGATTTTGAAAAGCTTTCTGCCAAAGAACAGACCAGTAATATGTCGGACACATCCGGCGACGGAATGGATCAGATGATTGACTATATCTATGAGCATTATGATAATTTCCGATTATTGCTGAAATGTGGAGACAGTGGAAAGTTTGAGACATTCATACACAATATGGTAGACAGGGAAATGAGATCCAGTTTGGAATATGTGAAGAAAATGAAGGAGGATGGAATTGAAATACCGATTGTCGGGGAAAGCCTCATGCATATGATTTATACCGGATTTTTTTCATCTATATTTCAGATCATTGAGCACGATATAGATAAGGAAATTGCAAAGAGAAATGTGCACAAGCTTCGGGAATTCAATACCGGTGGCTGGGAGCGATTGTGGAACGTTAAATTTTAGGCTTACGATTCAGAAAGGTACATTTTAAGAAAATAATATCAGGTGGCTGATGCCGGCATGCCACCTATTTTATTATACAAGGGTTAGACATAACTAACAAAATTAAAACTATAGCAAGGAGTGAATACGTGTGAAAGAAAAGAAAAAGTCAGCAGTCAGCTGGATACTGACATGGGCTGGACAAAAAAGAAGTGCCTATGTGTGGAGTGTATTGCTCGCAATAGGAAATGTTATTTTTAAGATTCTTCCGTACTTTATAATTGCGGATGTGGTGAAACTGTTTTTAAACGGTGAAAAGGAGTTTGAAAAATATCTGATAAAAGCAGTCCTGATCGCACTGTCGTTTGTGATCGCAGAACTGTTTCATTCACTTTCAACGTCATTGTCACATAAAGCAACTTTTGTGGTACTTGCAAATATAAGAAAAGCGTGTTGCGACAAGCTTGCCAGGGTACCTCTTGGGTATGTGAAAGATACACCGTCAGGTACTTTTAAAAATATCATGGTGGAAAGAATTGACAGTATCGAGACAACTCTGGCTCACATAGTACCAGAATTTACCTCCAATCTGCTTGCACCGGTTGTAATCCTGATTTACTTCTTCCTGACAGACTATCGGCTGGCACTTTGGTCTTTAGTTCCGATTGTTGTTGGACTTTTCTCATATTTTGGAATGATGCTGGATTATAAGCCAAGTTTTGAAAGGACGGTTAAGACCACAAAAGAGCTGAATGATGCTGCGGTAGAATATATTAACGGAATAGAGGTCATAAAGGCATTTGGAAAGACAGAAAGCTCTTATGCTAAATTTACAAAAGCGGCAAGGGAATATGCGGACTCTTTCATTTCATGGATGAGAAGATGTTCTGTCTATCATGCATTGATGATGGTGGTGACACCGTATACACTTCTTACAGTATTGCCTTTTGGAGCCTATTATGTATCGAATAAAACCTTAGAGTTATCTGATTTTGTCATTTGTATCATTCTCTCACTGGGAATTGTCGGGCCTCTGATCACGGTGGGCTCCTATACAGATGACCTTGGGAAAATCGGAGTGATCGTTGATGAGATAGCAGGTATTTTAGAACAGCCGGAGTTAAAACGTCCGGAGAAAAGTAAAGATGTTCCAAAAGATAATTCCATCATTCTTGAAAATGTAAGGTTTGGCTATCACGACAAAGAAATCCTGCATGGAGTAAATATGGAACTGAAAGCAGGGACTGTAAATGCAATTGTTGGGCCTTCCGGAAGCGGAAAGTCAACGATCGCAAAGCTAATCGCATCTTTATGGGATGTGGATTCCGGCAGCATTAAAATCGGTGGGGTTGATGTAAAAGAGCTGGCACTTACAGATTTCAACCGGAAAATTGCCTATGTCGCGCAGGACAATTATCTGTTTAATGAGACAGTTCGTGAAAATATCAGACAGGGAAATCCAAACGCTACGGATGACCAGGTGGTTGAGGTTACAAAGAAGAGCGGCTGTTATGAATTTATCCTGCAGTTAGAAAATGGATTTGATACCGTTGTAGGCGGTGCCGGTGGACATCTGTCGGGAGGAGAGAGACAGCGTATCTCGATTGCCCGGGCGATGCTAAAGGATGCACCGATCGTCATTTTAGATGAGGCAACTGCCTACACCGATCCGGAAAACGAAGCTCTATTACAAAAATCCATTGCAAAACTGGTGGACGGAAAGACACTGATCGTCATAGCACACAGGCTTTCTACCGTTAAGGACAGTGACCAGATCTTTGTGGTAAATGATGGAAACGTGACAGCGCATGGCACGCATGAGCAGCTTCTGGTGTCATGCCCGCTTTATAAAGAAATGTGGAATGCCCATATTTCAGTAAAAGATACCGTAAGGGAGGGCGTATGATATGTTTGAGATTCTGGCGAAATTCTTTCGATTTTCAGGGAGGGAAAATGGAAACAAATTCAAACTGTCGATGGTCATTGGGCTTGTAGAAGCACTTGCATCTGCAATGAAGATACCAGCCATTATGTACATATTGATTGGTTTGCTTGGTGGAAAACCGATAGGAAAATATATCGGAGGTTCCTTAGCCATTATGGTCATTGCGATTGTGATTGCTGTTATATGTAAGAGAAGTTCTACGGTACTTCAGACAGAAGGTGGCTATAATGCAAGTGCTTTTACGAGAATCAAAATTGCAGAGCATATGCGTTATCTTCCGATGGGATATTTTAATTCCAACAGTATTGGAGAGATATCTTCGGTGACAACCAATACGATGGAATCACTAGGGGATGTAGCGGCCAGGGTGGTTATGCTGACAACGCAGGGGATTTTAGAGACTTTGATGATCATCCTTATGCTGCTTGTCTTTGATTGGAGAATCGGACTGATATCTGCAGCTGGAGTCCTGATTTTCTTTGGTGTAAATTCTATGATGCAGAATGCAGGGAAAAAAGATTCGGAACAAAAGGTGGTATGTGATACAGAACTCGTAAGTCAGATCATGGAGTATCTTCAGGGAATCTCAGAAGTGAAATCCTACAATCTGCTTGGAAAACAGGCAAAGAGATTAAATGATGCAAACGATGCGAGTGCCAAAATCAATACCAGAATGGAAATGGTATTTGTCCCGTATCATTTTTTACAAAGCGTTATAACGAAGATAACAGGAGCCGTAATTGTGGCATGCAGTGCATATTTTTATATCAATGGAACTATGAGTGCGGTTTATGCCATTGGTATGACAATCTCAGCATTTATGCTTTATGCCAGTCTGGAATGTACAGGAAATTACTCATCCCTCTTACATGTGGTAAGTGTATGTGTGGACAAAGCAAATGCAATTCTGGAACTGGATACGATGGATATCGATGGCAAAGAGATACAGCCGGAAAACTATGATATCAGACTTTCAGATGTTACATTTTCCTACGATAAGCGGAAGATTATTGATGGTGTATCACTCTCTATCCCAGAAAAAACAACGACAGCAATCGTTGGTCCGTCTGGCGGAGGTAAATCTACACTTTGTAATCTGATTTCCAGATTCTGGGATGTGGATTCCGGAGAAGTGACCCTTGGCGGTGTAAATGTAAAAGAGTACAGCATGAACAGCCTGATGAATAATTTTGCATTTGTCTTTCAGTCCGTCTATCTTTTTGCAGATACAATTGAGAATAATATTAAGTTCGGGCGTCAGGATGCAAGTCATGAGGAAGTGGTGGAAGCAGCAAAGAAAGCCTGCTGTCACGAGTTTATCAGCAAACTTCCAAATGGATATAATACCGTGATCGGAGAGGGCGGTGCCACGCTTTCCGGTGGTGAAAAACAACGGATCTCCATTGCCAGGGCGATTATGAAGGATGCACCGATCATTATTCTTGATGAGGCAACTGCGAATGTAGATCCTGAGAATGAGAAAGAACTTGTGGAGGCTGTGGATGCACTGACGAAAGAAAAAACGATCATTATGATCGCACACAGACTGAAGACGGTACGCCATGCAGATCAGATCGTGGTCGTAGAGAAAGGGCAGATTGTGCAGAAAGGAACCCATGAGCAGCTGATGAAGCAGGAAGGAATTTACAAGCGGTTTGTGGATGCAAGAGAGCAGGCAGTCAGCTGGAAACTGGCACGTTAAGAAATAAAGTAATATATAGATAAAAAACAAGGAGCATTCAAAATGAAAAATAAAAAGAAATTAAAAGGAAAAGATTTGATCAATATTGGAATTTATGCAGCAATTTACTGTGTGATTATGACAGCAGTTGCAATGCTGGGATTTATACCGATCATGATGCCGCTTTTATGTGTGATTGTCCCAATATTTGGCGGTATTCCATATATGCTTTTTTTGACAAAAGTTGATAAATTTGGAATGATAACTATTTATGCTATGATCGTTGGATTGTTTTTGTGGATTACAGGAATGGGATACTGGCCGTTTATTTTTGGAATTATATGTGGTGTTATTACAGACCTTATTGTAAAATCAGGAAATTATAAAAGCAGTAAGAAAAATATATTAAGTTGTGGAGTATTTAATCTGATCATCTTTGGAAACTTTGTTCCAATGTTTATGAATATTGAGGCATATTTCAGTACGCGTCAGAGTTTTGGACAGGAGTATATCACTAAAATGACAGATATCTTTGCGAACTCATGGCTGATCCCATTACTTATTGCAGCATGCGTGGTTTGTGGATGGATCGGAGGAGTATTTGGAAAATCATTGTTGAAAAAGCATTTTGAGAAAGCGGGAATTGCATAATGATACATACATACGTCACATTTGATCCAAGAACGAAAATGCTTCTTTTAATGACAATGGCAATATTTGTTCTGGGAGGAGCAGGAGATAAATTATTTGGTGCGTACCTTCCGTTATTCTGTCTGCTTCCGTTCGTGCTTTTTATACTTGTAGGTAAGTGGAAAAGAGCAGCAGGATACATCATTTTGTACAGTGTATTTTATTTGCTGACAGTGTTTGTGCTGCCTCATATGACAGGTTTTATTGGATTTATATTGCTTGCATTCTGCGGGATTATGACAAGGTTTCTGCCGGGAATCATGGCTGGAACCTATCTGATGCAGACAACAACAGTAAGTGAGTTTTCTTCGGCTATGAGCAGGATGCATATTACGGATAAGCTGACCATACCACTTTCTGTTATGTTTCGTTTTTTTCCAACGATTGCGGATGAATTCCGGGCAATCAATGATGCGATGCGTATGCGGGATATTCGCTTCGGCGGGAAAAATGTCGATAAAATGATAGAGTACAGACTGATTCCACTTATGGTCTGCTCCGCAAAAATTGGAGAGGAGCTCAATGCCGCAGCTATTACACGGGGACTTGGCGGTGATGTAAAGCGGACCAATGTGTGCCGGATTGGTTTTCATTTTCAGGACTATATTGTAGTACTTATTTGCTTTATTCCTTATATAATATGGATCGTTTCAATGATTTCAAGATTATTTATGTAATATATAGATAAAACCGCATGATGTCATGATATTGGCAGAGTGCGGTTTTGTTACAAATGGAGGATATTATGATACAGATAGAAAATGTCAGTTTTCAGTATAATAATTCGGAAAAAGGAGCGTTAAAAGATGTTTCGATTTCAGTTGATAAAGGAGAATGTGTTTTGTTATGTGGGGCTTCAGGTTGTGGAAAGACAACAATAACGCGCCTTATAAATGGTCTTATCCCACATTTTTATGAAGGAGAGTATAGCGGAAATGTCAGCGTTTATGGAATGAATGTGCAGAGTGAAGAACTATATAATATATCAAAAAAGGTGGGGAGTGTATTTCAGAATCCAAGAAGTCAGTTTTTCTGCATGGATACAACAAGTGAAGTTGCGTTTGGATGCGAAAATATGGGACTTGTAGAAAACGATATTAACGAACGTGTAAAACTGGCTGTAAGCGAACTGGAAATGGAAAATCTTATGGACAGAGATATTTTTAAATTGTCAGGCGGTGAGAAGCAGAGAGTTGCCTGTGGTTCTGTAACTGCGATGCAGCCCGACGTATTTGTACTTGATGAACCGACATCAAATCTGGATAAAGAATCCATAGAAAGACTAAAAAATACGCTTTTACTCTGGAAAAAGCAGGGAAAAACAATCGTGATAGCGGAGCACAGGTTGTATTGGCTTAAGGAAATATGTGACCGTGTAGTCTATCTTGAACATGGAAGAATTATGTTTGATATCACAATGCAGGAATTTCTGAAATTTTCAGAGCAAAAGCTGCAAAATCTCGGACTTCGTACAATGCAGCCACATTGTGATGAAAGCAGTAAAAGACATGAGTATATTGCCAAAGAGTCGGACATAGTACTGAAAAATTATTATTTTTCCTATGGAGAAAAAAAGGTACTGGAGTTTGGAGATATGCGGCTCCCAAAGAATGAACTTATAGCAATTACAGGACAAAACGGAGCAGGAAAATCCACGTTCGTCAGATGCTTTTGCGGATTGGAGAAAAAATTTAAGGGACAGACGGTCATAGAAGAGAAGCAGTATAAACCAAAGGAAATGCTCCGTAAATGTTATCTTGTAATGCAGGATGTAAATCATCAGCTTTTCTGTGAATCTGTAGAAGATGAAGTTCTTCTTGGAGCATCGGATACCGGAAAAGAGATACAGGAAAGAGCCAGAGAAATTATGCAAAAACTTGGTATATGGGAATTTCGTGATAAACATCCGATGTCATTATCCGGTGGTCAGAAACAGCGTGTGGCTATTGCATCGTCTGTGCTTGCAGAAAAGGAGATACTGATATTTGATGAGCCGACGAGCGGTCTGGATTATTGTCATATGGTAAGTACTGCACAGCTGTTTAAAGAACTTCGTGACATGGGTAAAAGTATTTTTATTATCACCCATGACAGGGAATTGATTGAACGATGTTGTAATTATGAATTTTATGTGGCTGATCGACAGGCGATATTGTATGGATTATAAATACTCCGCAAATAAAATTGAGAACTATGAATCGTAAGAGTCTGATGTCATCTGGTCTCGACAACGAGAGCACCCGGAATAAATTAAAAGAATTGGCATTGTACGATTCGGAAACAAATGAAACAGATCTCATGAAAACACAATGTGTATTATTTTGATGCAATTCTAATGGACATTATGATGCCAGTCATGGATGGATATGAAGCAACACATGAAATCCGAAACAGTGAGAAAGAAGACGCAAAAAGCATCCCGATTATTGCAAAGAAGCAAAGGAAAATGTAAGAGGTGCAATCAAGACTACGGATAAGGATATAGCAAAGACGGCGCTTCTTGCAAAAGAATTTCGTGAAGCTGAGAGAGTAGAAGCTGCGGATTTATTTTTAGCATTAATTTATTATGGAACAAGCTTATTGTTTATTGTTATAGGAAATTATCTGCCAAAGATTAAGCAGAACAATACGATAGGAATCATAATCGTATTGACATTGCAGGATGAAGAAAACTGGAATGCAACTCATAGCTTTAGTGGAAGGATATGGGGGCATCAGGTATTTTATGCATGCTTTGCACATTACATTTGATAAAATCTGTGAGTAAAGAAGCTTGCATAAAAGCTAAGTAAGTTATCAATAAAATTGTGTAATTTATTTCTCATGGAAATTCATCTCCTTTCTGTTTACGATGTCATTATAGAATATGAAAACTAATATTACTTGCCAAAATAACAGAATATATAGTCAAAAGTTGCTTAATACAGTGACAGGTTAAAATATCCTGCAATACTGTCATTGGTCAGTTTATTTATACAATTTAATATTGGAACATTTTACAACTATGACACAAGTATGCAACATAATAAACGAATGCTTTTGATAGAGTAATAATACACAATATCAGTTACACAGAAGCAGGAGGGTAGAAAGTGGACATGACACAAAACAAATGTTGCAGACATGGGGCAAATTTACGTCGAAGGAGACGCAGGCACAGAAAGATACTGCGTTTTATCATATTTTCCTGTAGTATCATAGCTGTGATTGTATTTGTGGCTGTGGGAAGCCGTATGATAACATCAGGCGATGGCGGGACAAATAAATATGATGTTGAAGCCGGAAATAATACATATGATAATGCTGTTATAGAAAATAGCAAAATCTCTGAAAAGAATAAGATACAAAATAATCAGTCGATGCTTGATGATATAATGAACAGTACCCAATATCCAAAACAGCTACAGGACCTTGCTTTGAAGAATGAAGAGGCACTTGAGTTTGTGTATGATTATCCGGCGGAACATGTGAAGGAACACACAATTGACTTGACAGAAGACGCGTCCATGGATAGTGTTCCTTTATTTGTGCAGTGGGATAAACGCTGGGGCTACGAAAAATATAGCGGCAATTTCTTTGCAGCAAGCGGATGCGGTCCCACTACACTTTCGATGGTAGTGGTTTATCTGACGCACAATAGGGAGGCATCACCTATTGCAGTAGCAAAGTATTCAAAGGAAGCCGGTTACAGTGTGGATGGATCGGGAAGTTCATGGACGCTTATAAGTGAAGGCTGCAGGCACTACGGCGTAAAAGCAAAGACAGTGGCGCTGGATGAGAGCAGAATGAAAGCAGAGCTTGATGAAGGACATCCTATTGTGGTAAATGTAGGACCGGGAGATTTTACCGATACAGGACATTTTATGGTTATAACAGGCTATGATGATGAAGGATTTTCAATAAATGATCCAAACAGCATTGAAAAAAGTGGCAAAAGGTGGTTATTCAAAAATATATCATCTCAGATTAGAGCTGTCTGGAGTATGTATGTGTGAGAATATATTTGTATAAGTGCCGGTAAAACATCCTATTATTGAGTTAAATAATAGGGTGTTTTTTACAACTATGACACATCTTTATGCTATAATAATTCTATCATAATCATAGAAGAGGAGCAGCTTATGACCAGGATTCTCATAGTGGAAGATGACAACGACATAAATAATTTAATATGCAACACCCTGAAGGCAGAGGGATATCAATGCGAAAGAGCGTTTGATGGCAAGGAAGGGGCGGACAAAATTGAGCAGAACAGATATGATCTGCTGCTGCTTGATATTATGCTTCCTGAGATAAATGGTTATGAATTGCTTGACTATGTCAGGGGAATTGGGGATACTCCGGTCATAATAATATCTGCTATGGGACAGGTGGATGAAAGGATACGCGGGCTTCGTATGGGCGCGGATGATTACATATGCAAACCATTTCAGATAGGGGAGTTGCTTGCGAGAGTGGAAACCGTATTAAGGCGCACTCAGCGCATGGCAGAGCGTCTGGAAATAGAGGATGTAGCTATAGATCCTAAATCACGTACAGTGACAAAGGCAGGTGAGCAGGTAGAGCTCACAGTAAAGGAATTTGATCTGCTGTATGAGCTTATGAAGAATAAGAATGTTGCACTCAGCAGGCGCAGGCTTTATGAACTTGTATGGCAGGAGGAGTATACCGGGGAGACGAGGACACTGGACTCACATGTACAAAGACTAAGGAAAAAGCTTGACTGGAATGAAAAGATTGTCACAGTTTTCAGGATTGGCTATCGTCTGGAGGTTCGCGGATGAAATTTTTCTATAAGATGTTTCTTGGAATGACAGTGATACTGGCTGTTGCCCTTGGAATGATAGAATATGTGACTCTATCATATTCGCTGGAGCATGCAGTGAAAAGGGAGCAGGACAGTGCACTTTCACAACATCAGATGATAAAATACTCGATTGAAACGGTAATCCTTAATATGAAGAGTGAGGATGTGGATAAGGAGCTTACAGATATGATGTCGCAGTCGGCAAAATCCATTGTTGGAGATGAAGGAGGAATGTATCTTGCTGATGATGATGGAAAAAGGATATATGCCAATTCATGTAATTACGAGCAAAAGAATATAAAGGTAAAGGATGGTACGCTTACATACAGTATAGTGTCAAAAGAGAATACTAAAGATACCGGTGAAAAACAAAGCGGCAGATATATCCATGTCAAAAGCAGCTTTAAACTGAATGATAACAGGTATATTCTGATAACGGAAAGTGATATTACACCGGTTTTCGATGAGTCAAAGGAGCTTAGGTATAGATGCAGCGTGTACTACATTGTTATACTTGCTGTTGGTATGATGGTCATATTGATACTTTCCTGGATGATTACAAAGCCTCTTGCCGGATTAACAGCCACAACCAAAAAATTTGCAGATGGCGATTACACGGCAAGAAGTGATGTAAAGACAAGGGATGAAATAGGTGAGCTTGCGATGGCTTTCAACGAGCTTGCGAAAAACCTTGAAAGCAAAGTTTATGAACTTCAGATGGCGGCAAAGAAGCAGGAGGATTTTACTGCAAACTTCGCACATGAGCTCAAAACCCCAATGACATCAATTATCGGATATGCCGATACCCTGTATCAGAAAAAACTGTCTGAGGATGAGGTGCACAGTGCTGCCGGAGTCATACTGAATGAGGGCATGAGGCTTGAAGCATTATCATTTAAGCTGCTGGAGCTTATCACTCTTGATAAAAATGATTTCAGGCTTGAAGAAACAAGAGTATCTGAGATTATAGCAGATTGTGTGGAAACCGCACATGAAGCGGCAAGAAAGCATAATACAGAGATTGTGTACAGTGCGGATGAGGCATGGGTGTGGCTGGAATATGATCTGTTTAAGACCATGCTTCTTAATCTGATAGACAATGCAGTGAAATCAGGAGGCAGCAAGGTAGATGTATCAGGCAGACTTATTTCGCACAGTATTTATCGTATTGCAGTTTCGGACAATGGAAGAGGAATACCGCCTGAAGATATAGAGCGCATTACAGAGGCTTTTTATATGGTTGACAAGTCGAGGTCGAGAAGTGAGCATGGAGCAGGGCTTGGGCTTGCACTTGTATCAAGGATTGCTGAGCTGCATGATACAAAAATCCATTATGAGAGTGAGTCAGGTAAAGGAACCAGGGTGTATTTTGATATGAAAGTGGAGGCATTGGATGAGAAGTAAGCATTTATCAATGCGCAAATGTATTGATAAAAAACCGGATAAAATCAAGGGAATAGTGTGTATATGCATTATTCTGGCAGTTGTATGTGCTGGAAATATGATACCAAATTTTCTGATTTCACTTAAAGCAGCAAAAATTGCCAAAACGAGTACTACAATAAGCAACGCAGATATAAGCCCATACAGCAGCTCTATTTCAGCTGAAGAGAGGCTTACTAAGATGATGTCTCTGATGCAGGATAATGTAAATGAGCTGTGGAATGGGAAATATATTGAGAAAAGGGAACCGTTGGATACTGAGATTCCGGTGGGACAGGCTTATACGGCTATTCAGACTTTTCTGAAGGGTGCCTGTGAGCTTCAGAAGCAGTCAGGTATTATGCAGATGCTCGGTGAAGACGATATAGGTATGCTGCAAAGCCTTGAAAGTAACTACTCAAAGGATACAGACAGTGAAAAAGAACAGACATATGAAGCTCCTGCTGAGCAATTCGTTGAAGCAGGCGTTTCGGAAGCCGGCTTTGACAACACGATATCAGATTTTTTCGTTACATCGGATATAAGCAAGGAATTGTCGGCGTGGGTATTTATAATATCATTTGAAGATACGAGAATGCTTACTGCTGTTGATGCGGTGCTTGGAGTACCGTTTTATATTACATATTATTGTACTGATGTTGATAATCCTGAGGCGCAGGCGGCGGTCATGAGAGATTTATATGCAAAGACATATGGCAGTGATTATTCTATGGGGGATCCAAAAGAGTCTGAATCAAAAATAGATTCTTCCTTTGAGACAAATATAATAGAGAATTTTTATTATGGGAATAATTATACGCAAGGGGATGATGAATATACCGGTTTTGAACCTTATGTATACTCTTGTTCATCGGACAAGCTGCAGATGGAATATCAGGTTATTACAAGAATCCAAAGATTTGAAAAAAAGGGAAAGCAAGTGTCATCATATAATTCGCGTGTTAATATATGTCTGTACTAACCGGACTAAAAAGCTCTCTGTGCAATGCACGGGAGCTTTTTAAATTGCATGCAAGCATCAATGATGCCTTTTGACCCTCATTTCATAATAATTATAACAGTATCATTTAGTGCATGATTTGTATAATTTATTACATTGCTCTTTGCAAGGGTTTTGTTATATCTTAGATGTAGCAAAGCAGTTATTGTTCTTGGTTTTATATATCAATAATAGGAAAGTGAGGAAAAATATGAACGCTGATATGAAATGGCTTGATAATCCGGAAGTGTTTAAGGTAAATCAATTGGAACCACATAGTGATCATTGCTATTATCTGGATTATGCTGACATGAAAAAAGAAAAAAATCCATTATTACAGTCATTAAATGGTCAATGGGAGTTTGCTTACAGCAAAAATGTGATGGAAAGACCTTTTGATTTTTATAAGGAAACATTTGATGCATCCGGATTCGATAAAATTATGGTTCCCGGACATATTGAACTGGCTGGATATGATAAAATACGTTACATCAACACTATGTATCCGTGGGAAGGAAAAGAGTACCACAGAGGAGCATATAGTATGGAGGCAACCGGAGCAGAAGAAGGAATGTTCTCAGAAGCACAGTACAATCCGGTAGGCTCTTATATCAAATACTTTGATTTGGATAAGAACATGTGTGGAAAAAGAATCCATATATGCTTCGAAGGTGTAGAAGAAGCTATGTATCTGTGGCTTAATGGTCAGTTTATAGGTTATGCAGAGGACAGCTTCACACCTTCAGAGTTTGATCTGACACCATATATTAAGGAAAAGGGAAATATTCTGGCAGTGCAGGTACATAAGATGAGCACGGCGGCATTTTTAGAGGATCAGGACTTTTTCAGATTTTTTGGAATTTTCAGAAATGTTACTTTGAAGGCAATTCCGGATGTTCATCTGGAGGATGTATGGTTCAAACCTGTGTTAAATCAAGATAATGAAAGCGGAAGCGTATCTGTCAGCATGAAGGTATCTGCTACTGACAGTCAGAATGTAACTGCTGGCTTTATTTTAAAGGACAGAGAAGAAAATATATTAGTTGAGAAGTCATTACAGTTAAATAAAGAAAACAACCATTTGGAAGGCACGATTTGTGTTGACTTGGAAAGTGTCAGGCTGTGGGATAATCATAATCCATATTTATACCATGCTTATGTTGAGCTTAAAGCAGAGGATGGTTCACTGGCCGAGGTAATTCCTTATGATATCGGTTTCAGAAGAATAGAGATTATAGATAAAGTAGTCTATTTGAATGGAAAACGTCTTGTTATCACGGGAGTAAACCGTCATGAGTGGAATGCAAGAACAGGAAGATGCATTGGTATAGAAGACATGAAGGCAGATATATCATGTATGTTAAGAAACAATATTAATTCTGTGCGTACCTGTCACTATCCTGACCAGATACCATGGTACTATATGTGCGACGATGCAGGTATTTATGTGATGGCAGAAACAAATCTTGAGAGCCATGGCTCATTCCAAAAGCTAGGGGCAATCGAACCATCATGTAATGTACCGGGGTCTTTTCCACAGTGGAGAGATGCAGTACTTGATCGTGCAAAAAACAATTTTGAGACTTTTAAAAACCATACATCCATCCTTTTCTGGTCATTAGGAAATGAATCCTATGCAGGAGACGACATTGAGGCAATGAACGTTTATTTTGCCGAAAAGCAGGATGGAAGATTAGTTCATTATGAAAGCTCTTATTATAATAGGGCATATGAGGATACTATTTCTGACTTGGAGACCAGAATGTATGCAAAACCTGAGGATGTAGAGGAATACTTGGATAACAATCCGAAGAAACCATATATTTTATGCGAATTCATGCATGATATGGGAAATTCAATGGGTGGACTTGGCTCTTATATGAAGCTGATTGACAAATACGATATGTATCATGGTGGATTTATATGGGATTTTATTGACCAGGCAATTATGGTAAAAGATCCGGTGACAGGAAAAGATGTTTTGCGATATGGTGGAGATTTTGATGATAAACCGGCAGACTATGAATTTTCAGCAAATGGAATAGTATTTGCTGACAGGAAAGAAAAACCGGCAATGCAGGAAGTGAGGTATTACTATGGCTTATACAGATAAATTAAGAGTGGTATATGGCGACTATACACTTGGTGTACATGGTGAAGGCTTTGATTATATTTTCTCTTATGCACAGGGAGGACTGGAATCTATCGTTAAAAATGGGTATGAGTGGCTGTACCGTTGCCCAAAGCCTACTTTCTGGAGAGCATTGACAGATAATGACAGGGGAAGCAAGTTCCATATTAAAAGCGGAAGCTGGCTTTCAGCAGATATGTTCATTGACTGTAAGGGAATACAGGTGATCATGGACGGCAAGAAGCAAAAACAATACGCACCTGATAATAACAGCTATGGCGGTGATGTTTATGCTGATGAGATTGTCGTAAAATATACATACGAGACCATAACAACTCCGGCGACAACTGTTCTTGTGAGCTATACAGTTGATGTATCAGGAAAGATTCGCGTGGATGTACATTATAATGGGGTACAAGGGCTTCCTGAATTCCCGGTATTTGGAATGAGATTTATTATGCCAACATTGGCTGACAAATATTTATATAAGGGACTCTCCGGGGAAACATATCCTGACAGAAAAGCAGGTGCACAAGAAGGCATCTATGAGATTGATGATCTGAGTCTTACACAATATCTTGTTCCGCAGGAATGTGGTATGAGAATGGATACAGAGTGGCTTGAAATTACAAGACATACGGCTCTTGATAACAGCAGGACAGATAGCTCATCACAGACACTGCGCATTGAAAAGAATGATGAAAAATTTGCATTTTCTTGTCTGCCTTATACAGCATCTGAGATTGAAAACGCTCTTCACCATGAGGAACTGCCACCGGCAAGAAGAACTGTTTTATGCATATATGGCGCAGTAAGAGGTGTTGGAGGTATCGACAGCTGGGGAACTGATGTGGAAGAGGATTATCGTATCAGTGCGGAGACTGATAAGGATTATTCTTTTACAATCTGTTAGTCATTCATTAAAAAGATAAGTATAATATTGCTTTTGTCTTTTTATTATGTATTTCTGGCTCTGTATTCAGAAGGAGAACATCCTTTTTGTTTATGGAACAATCGACTGAAGTATAGTGGATTATTGTATCCGACAATGCCTGCAATCTCGTTTATAGAGTAGGATGTCGTTTCAAGCAGCACCTGTGCGTTTGTCATCCTTAGTGATGTGAGAAATTGTACCGGTGTATTACCGGTATATTTCCGAAAGCTCCTGATAAACCAGCTTATGCTCATACCAATTGATGAAGCATATTCCTCCACGTTAATAGCGCGGTTGTAGTTTGTATTGAAATATGTAATTGCTGTATCCATCTGGCTGTCAAGGAATTCATTTCTGATTACATGCTCAGTTGTTATTTTACGGTTAAATATAATCAAAAGGTGTCGTAGCAAAAGCATGAGCATTTCCTCATAATTGTCCTGACATCTTTGAAGCTCTGTAATAATCCTTTTGAAAACCTGTTCATATTCAAGAGACGTTCCAACATTAAAGACTCTTTTATTGTCTGGAAATCCGTATTTTCTTAAAGTGTTTTTTACGTCGCTTCCGGTAAAGTGAAGCCAATATATCTGAGTCTTATCCTTACCATAAAATTCATATTTTTGAAGCTCTTTTGGGCGAAATATCACTATATGTCCTGCTGGAATGATTGTCTCATTTTCAGGATTGTCAAAGTGGAAATGAACAAGACCGGATGATATGTATATAATCTGGTAATCCAGTCTTCCTCTGGGCCTGTATGTAGGCATCTTAGGATGCTGTGACAGGCGATAGGTTCCGCAGCTGCCTACAATCAGAGGGCGGCTTTTATCTTTAAAATCTTTATGTGAATGATTCAAATATCCCGTGTTAATATACATTATACACCTCCGCTTGTATTGTAGCATTTTATGCATGTTTTGTCTATTTATATTTATGGACAAAAGGTTGATTTAGAGTGTATCATTTTGTGCATATTACAGCCTGTTATGTTTATAGACAAAATTTGCACAAATATATAAAATTAGTATAGCTGTTAAAGATAAAACAAAGTAATTAATTGGAGGTTTTTCATGGAAGAAAAAACGTACTTAAAGTGGTACAACAAAATTGGTTATGGTTCCGGTGATATTGCAGGAAATGTAGTATATGCATTCCTGACATCCTTTGTTATGGTATATCTTACAGATACTATAGGACTTGCATCAGGAATCGTTGGAACATTAATCGCAGCATCAAAATTATTTGATGGTTTTACAGATGTTTTCTTTGGGTCACTTATTGATAAAACACATACAAAGCTTGGAAAAGCAAGGCCATGGATGATTTATGGCTATATAGGTTGTGCTTTGACACTTGTAGCAGTTTTTGCAATTCCTACAAGCTGGGGCAGGACTGCTCAGTATGCATGGTTCTTTATAGCATATACATTATTGAATGGTGTATTTTACACAGCAAATAATATTGCATATTCTGCACTTACTTCGCTGGTAACAAAGAACAGCAAAGAGCGTGTACAGATGGGCTCTTACCGTTTTATTTTTGCCTTTTCAACAAGTCTTATAATTCAGTCTATAACAGTTGCCTTTGTTGATGTATGCGGTGGAGGTGCTGCTGCATGGAGATTCGTAGCTATTATTTATGCTTTGATAGGTCTTGTAGTAAATACAATTTCAGGATTGTCGGTTAAGGAGCTTCCGGAAGAGGAGCTTAACTCCGGAATAGAGAACGATGAAGAAAAGAAGTATGGTCTTGTTCAGGCATTTAAGCTGCTTGTTAAGAATAAGTACTATATGATGATTTGTGGAACTTATATTTTGCAGCAGTTATACAGTGCTATGATTGGTGCAGGTATTTATTATTGTACATGGGTTCTTAAGAATAAAAATCTGTTTGGTGTATTTGCGTGGGCTGTAAATATTCCTCTTATAATAGCACTTATTTTCACACCAACTCTTGTTGGAAAGTGGAAGGGAATGTATAAGCTTAATAAACGTGGATATATTCTGGCTACGATAGCAAGAGCACTTGTGATTGTAGCAGGATACATGGGAAGCGTTCCACTGATGATGCTGTTTACTGCAGTTGCAGCATTAGGACAGGGACCTTGGCAGGGAGACATGAATGCAGTAATTGCCGAGTGCTCTGAGTATACTTACCTGACTCAGGGAAAGAGAGTAGATGGAACTATGTATTCATGCACATCACTTGGAATCAAAATTGGTGGTGGAATTGGAACAGCTATTGTAGGATGGCTGCTTGAAATCAGTGGTTATGTAGGTACAAATGCGACTCAGCCGGCATCTGCAATTACTATGCTTCAGGTAATGTATTTATGGTTACCATTTGTATTTGAGATTCTTATTACAATTCTTCTTTCAAAGATGAATGTAGAAGCTGCAAATGAAAAGCTTAGAAGAGAAAAAGGAATTGAATAATTATCGTATAATATGGGAGAGATGATCTGAGTGCATTTAACGTATGAAAATACAAATGAAGAGATTATTGTTGTAAAGCGGAAACCACGGCATCAGCCACCACATCTGCATAATGCAATGGAAATTGTATGTGTTACGAAAGGAACATTAGAGCTTGGTGTAGGACAGGAGCTGTATCACATGGAAACAGGTGATATAGGAGTAGTATTTCCTGATGTTATACATCATTACCAGGTGTTTTCATCAGAAGTTAATGAGGCGGTTTTTATTAATGCTCCACAAATGATTTTTGGTAGATTTGAAAATGTACTGAGGAATAAGGCTCCACAATATCCTGTTGTAAAAAGTGATGTTATTCCGGATGAAGTGTACAGAGCAGTGGAATCCATAATAGATACCGGGCAGAATGATATATGGGTTGTTCAAGCTTATTTGCAGATTATACTAGCAAGATGTATTCCGATGATGAAATTGGTGGAAAAGAGCAAAGTTGGCAGCGATGATATAATATACCGTACCGTATCATATATTTCTGCCAATTTTAATAAGAGTATATCGCTTGATGGAATGGCACATGACCTTGGCGTGAGCAAATTTTCATTATCCAGATTGTTTTCGAAGACATTTCACAGCAGTTTTAATCAATATGTGAATGAGGCGCGTCTGGGGTATGCCTGTCAGAGAATTGAAACTACAGATGATACCCTGACAGAAATCTCGATGGACAGTGGTTTTGGAAGTCTTAGAACCTTTAATCGTGTTTTTAAAGAAAAATATAGATTGACACCAAGCGAGTATAGAAATAAATTACAAGACGGATGAAGTATTAAGAAGAAACGCAGTTCTTCCACAAAACAGAATAGATATGATTAATATTTCTTTAATTTTGTCAGTATACTATTTACATAGTACAAATAGTAATGTACTTTAAAAAAGTACAGGACAGTACAAATAATCAGAAAGAGATATGATAACAATGAAGAAGAAATTAATCACAATAATAGTTGGAATGATGCTTTGTGCAGAACTGCTGGGCGGTTGTGGAAACAAGAATATAAACAAGGATATAAACAAGGATAATATTGCTAAGGATACTACCGATGAATCAAAACAGCAGGATTCAGATAAAAAACAGGAGCTGCCAACTGCAACATATATGGGTGGAAGCAATACCATTACTGAGGTGTGTAAGGAACTGAGTTCAGCCGGAGCATCGCATGTAGATACCTTTAAAGAATGGGTAACTGATTTTGCGGATTCAGCCGGGAAGAATGCAAAGCTTAAGGATACCTGGGCAGATGCGAATAAAATGAAAGCAGATACCGGTAAATGTATGGATGGCTGGGAGGCAAAGCATGACTATTCAGATGCCGATTGCAGAATGACAGCTTTTCTTTTGCTGGATGGGTTGCTTCACGCACAGTCAGTGGAAGATAGCTATAGCGGCACGTATTTAATGTTTGATACACAAGCAATAGATAATGTAGACAGATATGAAATCATAAGGCAGAATAAGGACATGTTTACTACATTATACGGAGAAAAGAGTATTACGGATGATAAACATCCTGAAAAGACATTCTCTGAAAACTGGAAGAAGTATGGATTTCAAATAGACAGTGACCGTATATCACTTATTAGCATAGCAATATATGATCCGGATTCTGATGCGATTTTTGTAGGGCATACAGGCCTATTGATAAAGTACAGTGACTATTATCTGTTTGTAGAAAAGATAGCATTTGAGCAGCCATATCAGGCTACAAAGGTGAATAATATGGATGAATTATTAAGTATTCTTTCACTAAGACCTGAGTATTTCGGAGAAGAAAAAGAAGCAGGACCATTTGTATATAATAATGGAGACTATGTTGGAACGTTAAAGAAGTAGTATATTTGACTAAAAAAAAGCTCTCTGTGCAATGCACAGGAGCTTTTTTTTATATGTAGACCTCTATTTATTTGTGCTGTCTGCATCAATTACAGACTGAATCTGCTTCATAAGGGCATCATAGTTGTCCTTGTTATCAATTCCGCCGAGCATTGGTTCGCCTACAATATTGCCATTTCTGTCAACA